>Ga0214543_1000264_pt1 | contig 81389 bp, 39 predicted proteins | sample CNSS2metaG_FD_160094 | JGI IMG/M metagenome (GOLD analysis project Ga0214543, IMG submission 160094) | Root nodule microbial communities from cowpea collected in UCLA plant growth center, Los Angeles, California, USA - CNSS2 | ecosystem: Host-associated > Plants > Roots > Nodule | place: USA... | reverse complement strand
CAGCTCTATGAAAAACGTGAACAGAATTTTCCCTCTACCTCTCCCTCTATGTGTTAGGGCTTTCAGTGTGTTCTGACTCTATTGTTCTGCCTCTCTCTTTATTTTATAGCCTCCTCTCCACTAGGTTAAGTGAGACATGGGCTTCTCAAATTTTGGGCCTTTTCTCCACATAGGAAGAGAGCCCAATACCCAACATTATAGTATGTAAAAACTTACAATTTTATTTTCTTCAAAGTTTCATATGGAGGAGTTCTTTTATAAAAAAATATTTGAAAGTCTCAGTGAACTTATACAGTTAGTCAAATAAAAGACACTATTTGACCATCACACCAAAAAATATTTGACATTAAAATATGAATATAAAACAAAGTTACATACTCCTAATTCTTTTAACAAAATAAAAGGTGCTTTTTTAATTCATGTTCAACTTCAACATATAATCAACACATCCATTGCCTAATAAATGGTGTCAATTGTCATAAGCAAGTGACAATGTTTCACATTACATGAGTACACAGAACAGGTCTTAGACTCCTTAGAGTGATTCCGACAAAGCCTCAGAGGGTCGTAGTGCCAATGCTCTGAAACCTTTTGTACCCGTAACAACAACCTTGTTCAGATACCAGATGTAAAACTAATGCAAAAAAAGTAATAATGACTAACCTTTAGTCACTGTCGCCACTGTCACCCTCTAATGTGTTTTTTCGTTTCAAACCCTTGCCCTCTTAGTGTGACATACGTAAGAAGTCGTCCAATCATCTAATGAATGTCAAATTTGCATCATGTAAGATCAATTTTTTTTAGTTTAGTACAATAAATTAGTGGGGTCAAGTTTTTATTAATATTATTAAAGTTTGGTTATGATCAAATGGTGTTATACTTTAGTTAGAGTTTGTTAGTAAAAGAGGTACAGTTTCAACTCCCACCTATTATACTTATTAGTTTTATTATTTTAAAAATTAATAAATACATTAGAGAATGAGTTTAGTAGAATAAAAGGAAAGGATTTTTGGTAGAAATATTAAAGGGTAGGTTTGATAGAATGCAAGAAAAAAAAAGAAACAAACTTTATTTGTTTTGGTGGAAATATTGGAAGGTGTATTTTGTAGAATAAAAAGAAAAGAGTCTTAATATTTTTAGTAGAAAGAATATAATGTGCGTTTGGTATAATAAAAGAAAAAGAGTTTCAATTTTTTTTAGTGGAAATATTAGAGTGTTTGATTAAGAGGGGTGTTACAGTTTGTAGAATAAAAAAAAGAGATTTTTTTATTTATTTATTTGTGTGGAAATATAACAAAATGATCTAAATATTTTTAGTGGAAACATTAGACAGTAAGGTGGTGAAATGAAGGAAAAGATAGAAAATAAAAATTTTGGTGGAATTGTGGAATCTCTTGTATTAGTATAAAAAGAGTAGAAGGATGAGGTAAGAAGGAGGATTTAAATGCATTTTATCATTTTTGGAAAGAGTTTGGTAGCATAAAGAAAACGAGCTTTATTTTTTTTTTAGTATAAACATTAGAGAGTGGGTTTTGAAGAATAAAGGGAAAGAGTTTTAGGTTTTTTTAGAGGAAATATTAGAGAGTGAGTTTGCGAAAATATAAAAAAAGGGTTTTATTTATTTTTTAAATATTAGAGAGTGGGTGAAATAAAGGAAAAGGGGGGAAAATATAAATTTTGGTGAAATCGTGGAATCTCCTGTGTTAGTACAAATATAGTAGGAGAACGCTGATAATATCATTTTTTACCTCTTTTTTTATGTTTATTGTCATGAATAAATCAACTATTTCCTAACTTTTATCTTGTTATATCTTCAAATTTAATGTGTTTTGTATTGTTTTGTGTTTTAGTTATTTTATGTTTGTTTTGTCTCTAATCTCTCTTCTAAGTGTGTTAAATAAGTTAATAGGAAGCATTTGTGGTGGAGGAAAACAAGCAAGAACTCAAGGGAGAATGATTGAACAAGAAAAGATTGATTTTGAAGCAAATACTCGCGTCGGGTGCCACTGGAATCATGCTCAGTGCTTTAAATACAGAATGTTGTCAAACTGCTCAAGGTTGAGTGGTGGAAAACTGAAGCTGAGCGCCACGAGGCTGAGCGGTGGAAAATGGGGTTGAGCGCCATTCAGTTTGTAAAACATGGCGCTGAGCGCTCTTGAGAGTTTGGTCCATTCCTCATTTTGCACGATAAAGAAACACTTTTGGGTGCTTAGAGAGCCTCTTGAATGTTTCTAGGGGTGTTGGGAAACTCTTCCACTCCTCCTTGGGTCTTCTCCTCCATTCATGGTGGGTTTTCACCCTTTTGGGGTTAGAGAAGAAGATGAGTTGCGAATTGGAGATGGAGATGCGAATGGAAGGCACAATTTGAGCATGAAACAGTTACCAAGAACCTTGGGAGAGGGCTTGTATAGTCTCTTTGATTTCTATTTATTCCATATCTCTTCAATTTGTAAAACCTAGGTTCTCCACCATCACTACAAAAAATGATTATTATCTACGAAAATTTATCTATGAAATATGATTCGTAGATAATATCATTTTATCTATGAAAATAAAATGTATTATCTACGAAAATTTTCTAGATAACAATAAAATATATTATCTACGACGTAGGTAACCATGACAACATTTTTTCAGGCTCGTTAATCCCACTCACTACTCACATTCATCCTAAAGACTCACGCTCACCCAAAAGCTGTTCATCTTAGGCCATAAAAATTGTTCTTTAGAGGCTTTATGTCTGGACGTTTGACTCTCGACGTTCACTGTGAGGTTCAGTTGAGGAACGACTGTGTGACTGTGCGAACGATTGTTCGAACGACGGCTCACCCAACATCGACTGCACTTCATCCCCGATGCTCTCTATCTCGACCCAGCTCGCAAGGGTTTACGGTGCGAATGAGGTTTACGAACTGGGTTTTTTTTCAAGAAAGAAGAAATTGGAGGTTTTCCAAGTAAGTGATTGGTTTAGGGTTTTATATTTTGCATTTTTTTGGGACAATTTTATTCAATCCTTCACTTTCCAATCTTAATCTTAGTATCTTTGTTTAGGGTTCTATAAGGTTCTACTCACCTAATTTTTGTTAGTTAGAAAATTGTATTTGTACCCTTTTTCGAAGCCCTGTTGTGATTATGACATGAATGATTGATAATTAATAAGTAGAAGTGCAATTAATTTGTCGAGGTATACTACTTCCTCATTCTGATAGTCTGGTTTAATGTAGATTTTGGTAGAAATGAGGTAGAGGTCTTGAAGCATGTGTCAAACTACTTACATCCTGTCGACTCAGAATTATTGTTGAACATACTTGGCATTTCTGAGTTGAAGGTGATATTACATGCCTTTATGATTGAGTTTGAACTATTGTGTATTCTATCAAATTTTTATCAATATTACTGTTGTATTCATAGTAACCAATCCTGCAAAATCAATGCATTAATGTTGTATAATCTACGTGTACAGAGTTCTGCATACACCCTTGATTATTATTATTCTTATTGTTTTTGTTTAATGGTATAAGAGACATAATATAAAATTGATGAAGGAATGAAGAAAAAGTGAGTGTAGTATGTTTGCACGAATAACTACTTACTAAGATTAGACAGAATATTATCAAGTCCTTTTCATAATCTCATAGAAGTTAGAAGTTATAGAGTGAGTGGTTAGAGTCTCATTTTAATGGCTCTAATTACTATATCATATACACTTGGAAATAAAAGAAAAAAATGTTGGAAGTTTAATAATAAAGCTTTTCTATATCAACAAAAAAAAATTACAAAATTAGTTGGCGAATTATTTCTTATGGATATTCCTTATAAATATTATATATCCCTCATTTTGTTCATTCCTAATAATAACTAATCACTAGTGTGCAACACTCAAAACATGATTTTTCATTTCAGTGTCTTTTTGCTGCTGCACTTTTACTTTAAGTGTTTTTTCCCTTTTTAATTTTTCAATTGATTCCATCAACTTATGTGTCAAAATGTTAAACCCCTCGAGTTCTCTGACTTCCATTGTTGTTTCCTAGTTAGTTATTCCTTAGATTTATGATTATTGTGTTTGTGAATTGTGATTTATGACTGTGGGTTCTTACTATATCTTTAGTTTTGAGCCTTTTTTACGCATTTATTTATATATAAGAAATTATTTATCTTTCTATAATCTTTAATGTAACGGCATTTGTGGGACAACCCTTCTATCCCACCCTTTGGGATTTATGACTTTAGCTTCAAATTCCATTTTTTAACCTGTGCTAAAGAACTACCACTATCAATTATACATGTAACTAATAACTATACCATTTACCATCAATTATACGGTTTTCTTGTATGGATCAATGTGTATGTGCTAGATTGAAGCTTTATTAGTGATAATCAAAGTTGGAAGTATGCTTATTTTAAAGGACTTAATTATTTTGTTTCAGTTATAGCTAATTATTATTTGAGTGGAAGTATTTCAAGCCAAAATTACTTTCCTAGAGGTCTAATTACCATATTTGCTTAAATGTTAACCCCATACAATTTTGGTGTTGTTTTGTTGATGAAATTATTAACTATTTTAGTTGTGTATTATGTGTGTATGTTTACACTATTTTTTTCTCTGACTTCTGCATTCAACTGGTTTATAGAGTTAAGCTCCATTCTAGCAACATTAGGCATGAAACAAATTCTCCATTTTGTTACTATGATTCTATTGTATATACAGGTTATAAAAAGTGTAATTAAATATAGATGGAATGCATTGCCTGCTGAGCAGCGAGACAAAATGAAAAATTTCATCTCTGATGTTATTGTACAAGTACGAGCGACATCTGTAAAATGTAGAGACCATAACTAGTGACACTTTTTGTGTTGATTTGTATGCTTTAGTCTCTTTACATATTTTTTCTTCTTTACTGACCCTTTTTTGTTTAGTTATCTTGCAATGAGGTGTCATTTCGAAGAGAGCGATTGTATGTCAACAAACTCAATATTATTTTAGTTCAGGTGTACCTATGTCATATTGGTGAATTAATTATTTATGTTATTCTCACCCACTTATACTGTGCACATTTTATTTTTCTAGATTAAATTTATTCATTTTCGTAGTTTGATTTACCTTTCTTTTAATAGTTCTCCTGCCATGTTTGATTACATTCTTTTTCTGTTTGATTAACTACATATGAATGTTTTGCTGAAATAAGTCCTGCATCCACAAATTTTGAAGCATTAATGGCCAATGAGATGGAGAAGATTGATTCCGGACCTTGTTTCAGCAGCTAAACAACTGAAACAATTTATGAGAATTGTAGGGCAATATTGAAGGTATGCTCATCGTTTTTCTCATAAAGAATGTTCCTTTAGTTAATGAGTGACACACATTTAATTAGTATTTTTCATTTGAGAAAACTCATCTACAAGAATCCATTAATTTAAAGAATTAAAAATGTATCTTTCTATTAAGTTTAAGTTAAAATATATTTATATAATATTTGAATGTTATAAACATGAATAAATATTTTCTATTTTGCTTTATACGTAGATTTTGAGTTTAATAATGTAGTTAGTGTAACATCCCGTTTTCATAGCTTTCATACTATCAAACAAAACATTAAATTTTGATAATTCAAAAGCAGTTGATAGAAACAGGCCAGTATAAAGTACAATACAGTCATCCTCAAAATAACTATACATATACTGTCTATACATACAACCTACACTAAACAAAAGGGTTACAAAACACCCCAAGCATCTAAGAGGAAAAACAGATTACAACTACTGCTGGAAACGTCCCGGAACCCACTCAACTCCTGTCAAGGAGTAGTGTATCCTCACCTGCACCTATATCTACTCACGCCATTCAGTAAGGACGATCATTGCAAAAGTAGAAGACACATAGAACACACAACATGCAAGAAGGGTAAGCTACCTTGAACCAAGAATAAGTCACATGCAATTTTGATAATTAGGCATTAATCAGAGTTAATCACACAATTATCAGAATCATCCAATTCATCACAACCATAACACCATAACACCATTCTAGACTCGATATTCGGATTATGTAAGTGACATTGGAGCTCTTGGTGGCTTGCACTTGGGACGGTTCCCAAACTCTGCAGAGTTTTGGGCACAAGGGGTATTCACCCAACCACTCCCAAGGTAAGCCCCTTCACGTCTATGACGGATCGGGTCCATAGACCAGGACCTCCTGCTACTCCCCCCGACATAATCCATCATACTCTACATGAGTCTTAATGGTTACTAGGAGCGTCAGGATGCCACCAATATGAGTCCTCATGTCCTTACATTTACTAAAACCATCTTCCTTAGAATTTCCCTTGAAATCCTAACTCCAACATATTCTCATACAGACCAATTTCATACTCAATTCCATCATACTGACTATCATGCATAAGGATCACATACAAGACTAGCCATTATCACATCAATGCAATTAATACAACATCAATTAGTCAAAAACAGTGAAAGAGCTAACTTATGTAGGGAATCTCGCTTAGGCTAGAGGGTCTCGCCTGAGCTAGAGAGTTTTCTCGCTTAGGCGAGCTGCTCTCGCCTGAGCGAGACCTCATACAGTGGCAAATTAAAAATCCTGAGCGAACTCTCGCTCAGGCTAAGCTGGCTCGCCTAGACGAGAAGTTCTCTCGCTCAGGCGACTCCAGCTCGTCTAGACGAGACTTCGCGCAGTGACAGAGGTGAACTTCTGGTATTTTCGCTCAGGCGAGAGCTGCTCGCCTAGGCGAAATTACCAGGACTTCTCATCTGTTCTTCACATGCAGACTTGCTCAAAAACATCCAACACTCAATTTCACACACAGGCAGTTCCAAACACGAATTAAACACATAATCAAGCCATTCAATCACTCATGAACACATTTCATACCAAAATTGGACGAAAAGTCAGCTTCCCTTACCTATTTTTGGGTGAATACTTGAGTGAAGACAACTTAAGAGAGGAGGAGCAGAATTTCTTAGCTTGACCTAGAAGAATTCATCATTTAGCCACATGGAAAGGATGAACACTTGATTAAACTCTGAATGGAAGCAGAAATTCGAGTTAAATTTCGAAATTGAACTTCAAAACACAAAGAGAGGCTTACCTAGAAGAAGGGAGGCTATGAGTGGAGGCAGCAGGAGGCTCAGGTGTGGTTTCTTCTCTAGAACCTGATCAAGAATCAAGAGGTTGTGAGATGCCAGCAAGGTTTGAGAGAGACAGATGGGGAGAGAGTTGAATTGTAGAGAAACTGAGAGAGAGGGGTTGGGTTTCTGTTTTTGGGAAAAACTTGGAAAAAGAAGGGTATTACATTCTCCCCAACAACAAAAATTTTTAACCCGAAAATTGAGACTTACTAGAGAACAAGTGTGGATATGACTTTCTCACGTCTCCTTCTAATTCGCAAGTGGAATCACCTGTCCTCTTGTCCCAAATGACCTGGACTAGTCTGATGGACTTCCCTCTGAGCTGCCTCATCTGAACATCTCCTAAACCAACGGGCTGAACCTCCACTGTAAGATCTCCTCTAATCTGCAGATCTTCCATCTCAAGCACATGGGAAGGGTCAGGCACATACTTCCTGAGCTGTGAAACATGAAACACTGAGTGGAGATTGGCCAAAGGAGGAGGTAGTAATTGTAAATAAATTTTATTATATAACTTTTTAGATCTTTATTTTAAATTTGTGTATCGAAGAGTATTTTAAAATGTGTGATTCCATTAATGATCATAGTTTAGAAAAGAAAGTAAAATTGTTAAAATATGAGCACATAGGTGTACAAATGGAATGGATCTGAGGCTATAGCAGTAGGGCCATTCATGCGAAACAAATTGTAACTGTTACCAATGCTCAACAACTTCTCCTTTTAGTCTCTCATTTTTGACATTCATGTTATTTTCGAAAAGACCTTGCTTAATCTTGTAGAAGATTATGCACTACTTATTGATTATTCCCATGATGAATATAATAGTTTATTTTCTTGGAATGTTTGTCATTTGAATATAATAGTGAGCATTCTTTTGACATCTTTCCATCCTTTCTCTTTTCATATCTAAGAGATGTATCTTATTTGGAGTTTTAGATGTTGTGTTTAGTGAGTTTTATATTTGTGTAGCCTTATGCAGGAGCTTTTTTGTTATATACCATTGATATGGATTATTCAAGAAGATATGGATTAGCTTTTGCTTTGGCCAACCGACTCCAAAAGCCTTCTCTTTTGGCTATTCAGCTAATGGATATATTTTCTACTATGATGAAGCATGATAAAGGTATTCAACATTCAATTTGCTTGGATATTCAGGTAACAAATGTTCTTTATGTATAGGAGTGGTATATGAAGTTCACCTTGTATAACTTTGGATTTTTCATTTTACAATGATCTTGATTCATTTAAGAATTTTTTCTGATAAATATTTAAAGATCGCGATCCTGCTTGTTTGTCTAATGCATTTAAATATTGTATGTTTGTTAAATATCGACAACTTGAATACCTTTTGTGGCTTGATTCTTTAATTGAAGTTTTATGTTTTAAATACACAGAACATGGAGTGGTTTCACACCAATCAGGATTGAATGTATGATAGATGCTATAGTAGTAGAAGAGATGGCGACAACATTAATATGAACAAGGCCAACTTCAACAAGGTGGGATAACCACAAGAAAACAACCAACAACAAAGTTACCAAGAGCAGAACCAACAGGACATGACTACTAAATATTAGGCATTTAGAATTTTACATTTTTGAATTATGTTAGCGCTTTTAGATTATATTTATTAGAATTTGATTAAAATTTTATACAATATATACGAAACAAATTCATGGAGATTGTATAAGAAATGGAGCTTTTGAAAGTGTCTTTTTGATCATTTAGAATCTGTTTTATTTTTTTAAAATTATATTTAAGTTATCTACAAAAAAGTTCGTAGGTAAATTATCTATGAAGATTTTCATAGGTAAATTATTTACGAAATATTTCGTAGATAACTTAGTACCGAAATGTGTCTCTTATCTACGAATATTTTTGTAGGTAATGTTCGTAGATGATGTTACCTACGAATGACATTTTTTGTAGATAAAGTTACCTACCAATCGAATACCTACAAAATTCGCTTCGTAGGTAGTTCGTAGATAACATCATATTACTTACGAAAATTGTCTATTACCTACGAATTTTGGGTATAGATAATATTCATATTTCTTGTAGTGCATGGAGAGCCAAACCTATATGTTGAGATTAGATGTAATAAAATGATTTCTTGTGTATTGTGTTATGTTAATCCATATGCTTTTCCATTTGTATGTTAGTATTTGATTTTCATGCATAATGTTTGCTTTGGTTTGGCCACCCATGCATGATTTGTGGTTCTTGAGGTGTTGGAAAATGTCTTTTGAACCTATAACTGAAATTGAATGCCTAATGGATCTTGTATCTAGGGATAGAACATGATTCATTAGTAATCTTAAGACTCTTGAACTAATGCATGATTTCACTTGTTGAGGATTCAAGGAATTGGAACTTGATGAGTTATCATAGACTCAAAGTCACTAGGAATAGGATTTGAGTATTCTTGTGAGTTGATTTTGACTTGAAATTAGAATTGAGATGTTTGTGAATGCATAAGAATATAGTGAATGAAATCTATTCTTGACGATTGTATATAATCTATGTTAAATTTCCGTGCACACCAATTGTTTCATAAAATACCAAAAAGTGTTTCTTTGTGTTTTTGCGAGTTTTGTTGTCTATTTGTGTTGTGAATTGTGAGATTTGTCATGTGTTGCACAAGTTCTGATGAAGAGAACGATATTTATTACTTGCTACGTGCGACCAGTGTACTTGTCGTTTTTCGCATAACAAATGATCTAAGGATGATGATTTAAATGGACTTGTGCATTTTTTGAAATGGTTTGAGATAGAGATATCAAAATGGGTTCTAACCTGTGAGCCAACCCGACTTACCACGGGTTCGAGCCAGGTTGGATTGAGAAAAATTCAATTTTTTCAAAAGTGGGTTAAACACAACCCAACTCACTTAACACACGGGTTAAACAGGTTCAAGCCGAGTTGAAGGTGGATTGACCCACTTAACCCACTAACTTCTCTTTACAATTTTTTTTTTTTAATTATTTACTACTCCAAATTATATAGGTTCACAATTTCATATTTTTAAATACTAGAATGTTGCTTAATAATATTTGAATAGTTTAAATGTTTAATTAATTTGATTGTCAAGTTATATACGTTGATACTTTAATCTTTAACTATAATCTTTATAGTAAATTCCTCAAGCACCGTCTTATAAACAAAATTTTCTAAATTAGCATGACAAGAATGTGTAGTTTTTTCATTTATATTTTGTTAAATAACATGATAGAAAAATGTGTAATATTAGCCATGTTTTCTTGGACTACATGGACTCTTTCTTGAAAATAATTCATCATATATTGGTGGTGAGCATGATGAAAACATTGATTATTGGTTTTATTGTGATTGTCATCTCATGGTTTACTTAGAAAAATATTTAAATATTTAAATACTCAAAAAAAAAAATTATGTGGGTTGGTGAGCCAACTCACTTAACCCACCAACTTGTGGTCGATTGAGTCAGGTTGAACAATTTCTGGCTCACCATAAAGTGAGTCGGATTGGGCTCACTCATTTTTAACCCGGCTCGTGATGAGCCAACTCGAGCAATCCGAATTAGCTCGCTTTGACATGTCTAGTTTGAGATTAAGTTTGGTAGAATAAAATAAAAAAAAAGTTTTAGGTTATTTAGGGCAAACATCATAGAGTAAGTTTCAAGAATAAAGGAAAAAAAATTAATTTTTTTAGTGAAACTACTAGAAGGCGTGCTTGGTAGAACAAAAGAAAAAGAGTTTTAAATTTCCTTTAGTGAAAATATTAGAATGGATTTGATAGAATTAAGAAAACGGGTTTTAATTAGTTTTAGAGGAAACATTAGAGAGTGCATTTGACAGACTTAAATGAAAAGAGCTTTAAATATTTGTAGTGGACATAGTATAATGCGCATTTAATAGAATAAAAGAAAAAGAATTTTAAAGTTTTTTAGTAAAAATAATGAAGAGTCGGTTAGGTGGAATAAAAAAAAGAGTTTTAATTTTTGTGTGTGAAAAAAGTAGAAAACGAGTTTGGTAGAACAAGAGACAAAGAATTTTAAATATTCTAGTAAAATCATTAAATAGTGGATGTGATGAAATAAAGGAAAAGAGGATAAATACAAATTTTGGCAGAGTTGTGGAGTCTCTAGTGTTAGTATAAACAAAATAGGAGAAGGAATTAAGGAGGAGGATTTAAATTGATTTCGTCATTTTTGGAAAGAGTTTGAGAGTGAGTTTGGTAGAGTAAAGGAAAAGAGTTTTTTTTTTTTGACGAAAACATTATGCAATGTGTTTTATTGGGATTTTTTTATAATTTTTTATTGGAAGTATTAGATGGTGTGTTTGGTAGAATAAATGAAAAAGAGTTTTAAATTTCTTTTAGTGGAAATATTAGAGAGTGGGTGTGTTGAAATAAAGGAAAAGATGGAAAAAAATGCAAATTTTGGTGTGTTATGAAATCTATTGTGTTAGTATAAATGGAGTAGGAGAAGGAGCTAAAGAAGAGGAATAATTTGGGAGAAGTGTGCTAAAATAGTAGAGTTTTAATGAGATTATGGAATAGTAAATGTGTTTTGGTTATGGTTATAACATGATAAATGGGTTTTAATGGCTGAATTCATGGAGTTGTGAGATGCATTTTGGTTAAAGTTTTTAGGATTGCCAATTTTGAGTCTATGGTTAGAGAAAATCCTCTCATGATTTTGAGAGCACCAAATGCCATCTTGTTTTTTTCTCTGAGTTATCTTGGTAAAATCACTATTCTCATCTAGTTAACCATTGGATCAAAGCTAAAATTTTAACAATTGGTTTGTAATATATGGTTCTTTATTTTGATTGTTGGGATATTTGATTGGAGGTTTGTGGATAGAGCAGTTAGTCACACACAATTGCTTTATTTTGGGTGTCTTTGTAAGACCCAAAAGATTTAAATAATTAAATAAATAATTATTTAATAAATGCGGGTAGTAGAAGCCTTTAAGGCATTTAATGCGGGTACTACTAGCTCAAGTCTTATGTATGCCAATTGTATGATATTTTATTATGTGTATTATTTTAATGATATGTTTGAATGTGATTAGTGATAACAAAATCCTAAAAGTATAAGGATTATCACAAAGCATGTGTTGGTTGAATTGGTAGTGCATTGACTTTGTAATTGAGTGGTTGTGTGTTCAAATCTTGTTGAGAATAAATCTAACTTTCTTTTTGCCAAAATTTCTTTTGGCATGGAGATGAAAGGGTAGAGTAACCCTAGCTGCCAAGAGAGGCAGCCTAATGGGCTGAGAGATATTCTGTAATGGTTATTGAATAACCATTAAGCAAAATTTTAATTCAATTTTTGTTCTAGTGGATTAAAGAGTAATTAAGAGAGCATTAACCTTGAAAGAGAAGAGAATTAGAGAGAGTGAGACCTGAAATTTTTCGTGTGAGCCACTAGGCAGAGGAGTGCTAGGGAATTCGAGTTGGTTGCAGAGAAGAATTGGAGTAGAAGCCATTGTTGGAGGGGGACCTACCTAAAGGATAAGAGAGTTTTGATTGAATGAAGGGCACACACGCCAAATTCGAGCTTTTAGCAAGGAACCCAGGTAAGGGGAGCTGCTTTCGTGTGATTGTATTCGTATCTAATGTATAATGCCTTATTGTGACCATAATTGCATGAAATTCCCTTGTTTAAGCTGTTTTTCGTAAAGTTTTTGGGTTTCGCCCAGAAACCGTCTGACGGTCAGAAGGGTGCCGATAGGCGACTCATATTTCCTGCCCAGTTTTTTGGGCTCTACAATGAACCGCCTGGCGACGGAGGTGAACCCACGAGGCGACGCATGGTGATTGTTGTTGTTTTGTGCAATTCGTGATTTTCTGTGATATTGTGACTCTCCATTTGGATTGTTAAGTCTGTGTAAGTGCGTGATGCTATGTGTTGTTATCTTTATGATGCATGGGGAATAAATTGGGAATATAAACATGAAGCAGTTGTGTTAAATTGATGAATGAATTGGAATTAAGGAAAATAGAAGTTGATTACGTTTTGGGGTTGGATTAGCATGATGTTATTAGTTGATTATGCACCTGCAATTGGAATGATTGTGAGCTATGGGTCTGGGTATGAAATATTGGGTTTGGTAGGCTAAGTAGAGTGGTGTCCCAAGGCATAGAGGAACCTGGATTTCCCAAGAACTGATGCGTCGCCTGGTGGCATCGTATTGGCCGCCATGCGATAACAGTGAACCAACACTGTTCTGAAAATTCTGGGTTAGTGATTGCGATAAAGGGTGCTAGTGAATTGTGTCATAGGACCACTATTATGGTTTGGGTGACGAGAATAGTGTATTAAAGCCGGGAATTTAAAGGATTAAAGAGGAGAATATGATGGCGGTTATTCTAAATATGTAAGGAAGAAGTAAGATTAAATGGTAATTGCAAGGGAATGGTAAGGGATAGTTAGGATCCAATGAGATGTCCAATATGAACTGTAGGAATTTCAGATTTTGATTTTTGGGTAATTTTGCCATAAACAACCTCGTGAACGTTAAAGTCTTAACCATAAAATTGGGTATCCTTGAGTGGAGATATTAAATGAATGGTTAGTATCATTTTAATAGGGAAGTTGCAGGTAGTCTAAATTTCATGTACTAGATTTGTATTCTTTTTCATGAGCTTGATTGAGGTATTATGAAATGTTAAAGTGCTCGGTAAAATCATAGGCTTGGAATGAGGGGAGTTACAAGTATGAAGGATAGGCACTTGAACCTATGAGAGTTGCAGATTACCAATAATTTAACCTTACTTGAAAAGTGTATAACTGGACTTTGGGAGTGATTTTAGACTGCAAGTTAAACTGTTTCAGGTGCTGAAACTAGTAGAAGTTCATTACTGGTATAGCGCCTGACGGCACGGGTATGTGCGCTAGGCGATTGGACTAACATGAGGGGTTCCTGCACTGCGTAGCACCTGGGGCAAGATGTGATCTGCCAAGCGATAGACCCTGCACCAATGGGTCTACGAGAGGCTAGCGCCTGGTGGCAAGGGGTGTTCCACCAAGCGGTCTGCACGGGTTTTGCCTGGCGATGCTTAGGCTGCGCCAGGCGATAGTGCTGTGGGTTTTGACTTATGTATGTTGTTTGGATGCAATGATGCGGACTTGGTTTAGGAGATGTTGTGCCATGAGCGTGTAGGTTCATGGATGGTGGTGAACACGTGACGATATGAGCGGGGAGGTTCATATCCTGTTACTCTCATTTGGGGATACGAGCGAGGTAGGTTCGTATGTTCCGTGCTCACACTTGAGAGATGTTGCGTGCGGGAAGGTACATATCTGGTGGATCACGTGTGTTGGACTATGGGCGGGCAGGTTCGTAGAGTAGGACTACGAGCAGTGTGGTTTGTAGAGTAGGACTAAGAGCGAGGAAGTTCATAGAGGCAGGACCACGAGCGGGCAGGTTTGTGTGAGCATCATAAATCCTAAATATGAGGCTAACTATTTGTGTATTGTGAAGGTTGAAAAACCTTGGGGATTAAGGTCTTGGCCAAGAACTAACTAGGATGAAATAGATGGGTGTATTACTTCTATTATGATTAATTGATATGATAATTCTTTATTTTATGAGCTCACCCTTTCTGTGTGTGTTTGGCGATGATTGTGTAATTCTTTACAATGAGCAGATGATGCTACATGTGATGTTGCAGACGTTTGAGACGAAGAGAGGGGCTAGCTTGGGATGTCGAGCTAGGATTTTGACACGGTTTATCTACGATTTTAGTTTTTCATTCAGCTATTTTGGAACTTGTATAATTTACATGGTTTTTATGGATTTGTACTTTGAATTTGTAAGTGCTTATATAAATTTTAAATTTCCCGCGCTTTTGGGAATAATAAAATCATGATGATTGAATTTCAATTATTTATTTATTTATTTAATTAAGTAATTTTCCATAAAGGTGTTACAATCTTTGTCTTGGTTCTTAAATTTTGAGAGCATTATTACTTTTATGTGTTTGTTGGTTGTTAGGAATTTACTTGTGTTTTTGGTTTGACTTTGAAATAAATGAGTCTATATTGTTATATCACTTTGCAACAACAGTAACACTCAATCACTCAAATCACACTTGATGAATGTTATGACTCTACCCACACTAGGTTTCCAAAGCTTCTCACAAAGAGTTCTCACACTTCTCTAACTTCTTTGTCTATTTTCTAACTGAACTCCCTTCTTTATTTATAAAAGGGAAAAATATGTTTTTAGTCCCTAGAGTATGAAGTAAAATTAAAAATAGTCCCTGGTCGAAACTTATGCACTGTTTGGTCCTTGTATTTTTAAAACTATTGGTATTGGTCCCTATTTTATCAGTGCCGTTAAAATTTATCCTACATGACAAACGACGTTCCACGTGTTATTTAGTTTTTTTATAAAATAAAATCATTGCATCAGCCTAGCCCACATTATTCATGATTCATTAAAAAAAAACATCCTTACATTGTACCACACAAAATCTTCCAAGATCCCCATTCCATCCTCTCATTCAAAATCTCCATTTCCAAAATACATAAAAGGTTAAAATACCTTTTTGGTCCCAAATTTCGTCAAATTTTGTCAAATAAGTCATAATTTTATTTTTGTGCTCAAATAGGTCTCAATTTTCGTCAATTTTGTTCAATTGGGTCCTTTTTTGTTAACATCATTTAAATCATTAACGACCATGAACAGTGACTGCCATGTGTCACTATGTGTTTTTTTTTCTGATTTTTTTTTTTAATTTTAATTTTTTTTTAAATGTCCACGGGTCTACCCAGCAACGTACCACGTGTCAAAATCAATGTTTTATATTCAATTTGATCTCTATATTTTTGTTCTATATTGTGAATTTTATATATATATATATATATATATATATATATATATATATATATATATATATATATGTCATTTTAGACTTTAAAAAATGCTAAGCTAGAACACGAATACATAAATGTTGCCTAAACATAATATAGACGATAGTTATATGTAACCGTTTGTAAAATGTTGCAACCTTATATTATTTTTATCTAGATATTGCCTTTCAAATGTGTAGGCTAAATTATTAGAACTTGTCTTAAAATACACTTAAAAAATCAAATTATCTTTATAGGAAAATTTTCATATTCCCTCCCTTGATTTATTGAGAAAAATTAGTTTTCCCTCCTATCTCGTTTTAAAGTAAAAAACGCTCTCACCTCTGAACACCACTTGATCTCCCTCCGGTCATCTCCCTCTTATGTCCCCCTTCTCTCTGTTGTCTATCTCTTCACTTTCTCATTGTGGTCTCTTTCACAAAGAATTGTTTCATCACTGTATGTTAATTTTCTACTTATTTCCCACTCAAGGGTTGTTGTATTATTATTGACGAAAGCGGAAAAGGAATATGGTTTTCTTCATTCTCATTTTTTCTTTTTCACTACCTTTCATGTTTCTAAGGTTCTAAAACTCGCGTTGTCGTAGATGCCATTCAAGTGTTGGAGGATGATTCTTGAATGAATGTTGGCAAAGACTCTGATTTGACCCAGAACGCTACTTGCTCTTTTAGTCTTATGACTTAATTTTAGGACCATGTATCATACCACAAGATCTAACACATGAATAACAACAAAATTTTGCAAGAAAAAAATTAAAAATCATGAATTGACATATGACATGTTATTAACGTCATTAATAATTATTTTTAAATGACTAAATTTTAAAAAATTGAGACGCAATGAAAAAAAAACTAAACAAAGACCTTAAAACTTTTCAACCAAAAAATGAGAAATTAAGGCTAATTTATTTTATATATTAATCTTCACATTATACTTTTGATTAATTACAAAATTATTTGTTCTCTAATATATTTATTCCTATATTTTTTTGAAGGGATTCTCCTTTATTTTATTCATATCTATTTTTCAATTTTAACTTTTAAATATTTTTTAATTAAAATAATTATTTTATTAATTTTATCTTTTAAATAACTATTTTTTTAAAATTTAACCATTTCTTTAATTTAACCGTTTTTTTAAACTTAATCATTTCTGAAATATAAAACTACATACAAAATAAATAAAAACTTTATACAATAAAATTATAAATTCATTTATACTTAATTTTATAATAATAATAATAATAATAATAATTTTGTTATTTTTTATCATCATAAAAAAAAATGAATACATGTATTTTCACAGGAACCTGATAAAAAAAAGTCACATATTTTCACTAGAGATTTTATCTTTATAGACAAAATGATAATTGTGATACCCCTTTTTCCACTACCCTCTCTCTGTTAGAAACACTAGCCACTTCCTCCATTTTCCTCACTTCCTTTTTCTCCTTCTCCGCTGCCCAAATCCTCTCCCAACCTATCTGCTCTGTGCTACCATCTCACAGTTTCAGTTTTTCCATACTCAGATTCTGAAGAAGTGATCACTGCCAATCCTCATGCTGCCTCCACTCATAGCCTCTCTTCTCTTAGGTAAGTCTCTCTTGTGGTTTAATGTCCAATTCCGAAATTCAACTCGAATTCCCTGCTTCCATTCAGAGCCTAACCATGTGTTCATCCTTTCCTTGTGACTGGATGATGAATTCTTCCAAGTCGGACTGAGGAATTCTGCTCTCCTCTCCTAGGTTGTCTTCATCCAAACTTTTAATCGAAAATAGGTAAGGGAAGCTGACTTTAATCTAGATTTCGCATGAATTGTGTTTGGGAGTGATTGAATTGCTTGATTGTATGTTTAATTCGTGTTTGAAACTGCCTTTGCATGATATTGAGTGTTGGATGATCCTGAGCGAGCTTGCATGTGAAGAACAGAGAGGATTTCCTGGTAGTTTCGCCTAGGCGAGCCGCTCTCGCCTGAGCGAAAATAGCAGAGGATCACCTCTGTCACTGCGAAACCTCGCCTAGGCGAGCTGGAGTCGCATGAGCGAGATAACATCTCGCCTAGGCGAGCCAGTTTAGCCTGAGCGAGAGTTCGCCCAGGATTTGTAATTCGCCACTGTATGATGTCTCGCCCAGGCAAGATCAACTCGCCTAAGCGAAATAGACTCTCTAGCTTAGGCGAGACTCTCTAGCCTAAGCGAGATTCCCTACAGAAGTTAGCTTTCTCATTGTTTGGCTTACATGATGCTATATTGATTGCTTTAAAATGATGATAGTTGGTCTTGTATGTGATCTTTATGCATGTTAGACTGTGTGATGGAATTGAGTGCGAATTTGATGTGAATGAGAATATGTTGGAGTCAGGATTTCAAGGGAAATTCTAAGGAATGTGGTTTTAGTGAATGTAAGGGCATGAGGACTCAGATTGGTGGCATCCTGACGCTCCTAGTAACCATTAAAACTCAAGTAGAGTATGATGGATTACGTCGGGGGGAGTAGCAGGAGGTCCTGGTCTATGATTCTGATCCATCATAGAGGTGATGGGATTTACCTTGAGAGTGGTTGGGTGAATACCCCTTGTGCCTAAAACTCTGCAGAGTTTAGGAACCATCTCAAGTGCAAGTCACCAAGAGCTCCAATGCCACTTACATAATCCGGATATCGAGTCTAGAAAGATGTGTGGTGTTATGGTCAGGATTAATTTGATGATTTAATAGATTGTGTAATAAAAGTCTGTTTTCTGTCTTAGTATGATAATTGCATGATTTGCCCTTTTGTTCAAGTTAGCTTACCCTTCTAGTTTCTATTGTGTTCTGTGTGTCTTCTACTTTTGCAATGATCGTCCTTATTGTATGGCGTGAGCAGATAAAATTGCAGGCGGAGATACACCCTTCCTAGACAGGCGTTGAATGGGTTTGCAGGACGTTTTCCAGCAGTAGTAGTTTCATGTTCCTCTAGTAGATGCTTAGGGTGTTTTGTAACCATTTTGTTTAGTGTAGGCTGTATGTATGGTTATTTTGAGGATAACTGTATTGTATTAGCCTACGTCATCATTTGTTTCTGAATTATTAAAATTTAAATGTTTCGTTTAAATAGTTTAAAAACTATAAAAACGGAATGTTACAATAATAATATATTATTAATTGTAATGTATTAAAATTATATACAATATAAAATATAATGATTATTTTTTTTAACTTTATCCGATAATTAGAGAACAAATATATATAATGATTGCCCTAATCCTTTTTTTTCTTTTTCTTTGGTAATAGTTTTGGTGAATTGAAAACACATATATGTTTATATCAGTTTTCTAATTTTATTTTTAAAGTTATTGTTATATTTACTTTAATTGAAAAATAATGGAGTGAATAAAATATATAAAGAAAATTATATCTCCATTAATATATTTTTTTTTTGTTCTCCATTATACGTATTCTCTTCAGTTCCCACAAATTGAACATAGAAATAAAAACTGAAACATTCACCTACCCCATCTCTTTCAAAATCTCATGCCACATCAAACCATAACCGCAACGAACCATGTCTGAACCAAACTTACCTCCACCTGACCCAACCTTTCACCCTTCTTCCATGGCTCGTGAATACCGCAAGGGTAACTGGACCCTCCAAGAAACCCTCATCCTCATCACAGCCAAGAAGCTCGACGACGAACGCAGGCTCAAAGCACCTTCTTCTTCTTCTTCTCCCTCTTCTTCCAACAGAAACAGTGGCGAACTAAGGTGGAAGTGGGTGGAGAACTATTGCTGGAGTCACGGTTGCTTGAGGAGCCAGAACCAGTGCAACGACAAATGGGACAACCTCTTACGCGACTACAAGAAGGTACGAGACTACGAGGCCACCAAATCCTCATCCTCATCTTCCCATCTTTCAAACAACAACCAGTTTCAGTTCCAATCTTACTGGACCATGGAAAAACACCAACGCAAGGACCATAAACTACCCTCCAACATGCTCCTCCAAGTCTACCAAGCTGTCACGCAAGTGTTGCAGAAGAAATCCCACACTTTACAACATCATCAGCCCCAACAACATTTGGTTAACGTTGTCCATTCACCACCACAGGAACATCCACAAGTTATGCCATTGCTAACTTCAACCTCACACCCACTCTCCCAGACAACTCCGGCGACTTCTCAACCACTGCTGTTATTGCCACCACCGTCTCTTCCACCACGACCGCCTGACTCCACCACTCCACCCGTTTCAGGTAATCTATAACAACACTTCCTTCTTCTTTTTAATTTTATTTTAAGAAGGTGGTTTATAAATAATACCTACATTTTCATTCTTTCTTTTTTGTAAATTTTTTTATGGTAGGACTCTTATACTTAAAAATTATAAATAATTATTCTCTTATTTATTCTTGTACTAATTTCATTTTCATCTTTATTTTTGTTATTCACTAGTAAAAGAATAGATTAAATTTTGTTTTATGATCATAATATGTTATTTTATTGTGTTCCTTTGAGGTCTCTTTATTTTATATAGTTTTTATTTTCACAAATATAAATAGAGAGAAAAAAAAATCAGCTTGTTTGTTTGTTTGTTTTTTTGAATATAATTTTTGGATGTGTTGTGTTTTGTCTGGATCTTGGTCAAACTTGTACTGTCTGTAAACCCTGCCACAATTAATGGGACCCGTTCTTCTTTTTGGTAAAGTACAGTCAGTATTTCTTTTACGGTACATGTGTGATGGGGCCAAATGCCCTGTGGTAAAACTAAAACCTAACAACACTATACCAACACTTCCAAAACTAAACTCTGCATCATTCTTTTGAATCTCACCCTTTCTTTCTCCTTTTCATGGAACTTCTTAATTATATCAAAAGTTTCATAACAAAATATGTCTAATGTCATATCAAAACTCTAGTGATAAAAAATATATAAGAGCTGTCTTATTTAATTTTCAAGACCTTATTAATCTATTTTCAAAATTCAAAATAGTTTAATATTTAGATAAAGAGAGTATGAATAATGGATCTCCACTCTACAAAAGTACCATCATGCATACCAGTGGATGATGCATATATCATCATTGTCTTGGATTTTGTGGGTTGTCCTTGGAGATCATGCATATTTACCTCTGTAATAATCACCTAGTGGTATAATGATTGTATTACTATAATATTTACTCAATATTAGATACTAGTATACTATTTATTAATTATTATTAGTATATATGTACCATGAATTTAATTAATAATATTATATAATATAAGAGTAGCATAAGGTATCAATAGAATGAATATATAGAATCTTCATAAAAGAAAACTATAAATACACATTTAGTAAGAATGTAGTAGGTTAAAATAGATCTATAGACACCAATATCAATTTGAGAAGGAATATGTTTCACTCAATGATTTCAGTCTGAAATAAATAACAAACTAGATAGTTACCATTCATCTTTACGTGAAAAGCTAGCCTAGCATATTTCTATGTCTTATAGCACATTCCTTGATAATTGTAATAAAAAAAAAAACACATTTCTTGATATAATATTTTATCTGTATTATTTTTGTAATCATATATATAAAACTCAATGAACGTTACTGTTACTAACATGGTCTAAATTTCTATGTTGATGAGGTCCAACATTTACTAGTCAGATAATGGAGTTTCAAAAAACATCGTTTAGGTTTAAGAAAAAAAACTTTGTTAAGAGATACCAAATTCATTTTAAGAAATTTTTTCACTCTACATTCGACAAAAATGTCAATAAATATTCCTAAAAAACTAATTTTTATCAACCTAATTGATCATCTTTGGTCTCAACATTTTTTTTTTCAATTTACAAATTTAAACTATATAAAAAGCTCAATTAGGGGAATTAAGTATACGTGAACCAATGACAGTTCCATATTATTTTTCTAAAATTATATTTTTTAATTTATTCATCAGTTTAGTTTACCTTATAAACGATTTCATTTAATTTTTTGTTATTTTTTTCTCACCTGAATAAATTCATTGAATTAAGTAACTTAGGAACTAGTATATTGTATTTAGTAATTATAATATATTATCAACTTTATTTATTAATTTCCTCCCAAAAGCACTCTAGTCATTAAATATATCGAAGGAAAAGGTTTTTATATGTATTCCACTTGTATATATCATACTTTAACTGTATATTACTTAACGTGAAAGTTGATTTCTTTTTTTATAAATGATTATATACATGCACGTGTTATTTTTCTTCTTCCTCCATTGAAATGTGATGGGTGTTGTAGAGGGATCAGAATCAAGTGACACAGAATGCAAAAACGATGACGATAACTCAGAGTCGAAACGCAGGAAATTTGAGCAGAAGCTTGGATCAAGCATCATGCGCAGTGCATCAGAGTTGGCAGAAGCTCTTAGGAGCTGTGAGGAGAAGAAGGAGAAGAGGCACCAAGAGATGATGGAGCTTCATCAGCGAAGGCTTCACATTGAAGAAACACGTAACCAAGTGAACCAGCAAGGAATCACCAATCTTGTTTCTGCAGTAACCAACCTCACCGGTGTCATTCAATCATTCATCACCATGAACAAAGATCATGGGGGTGGAAATGGTGATGATGATGCATGTTCTTCCTAATGTTTTAGTGGAAGAAATAGATTATAAATATTAATTATAACATGTTTTACTGATAGATTTATCCATGTTAAATAGTCTATCTATTTGTATTTGTAGATTGCACATTGACATTCTTTTAATGTGTGGAAATCAACCAAATTGGTTGCATCATTACATGAGTTAAGATTTGAAGTTTTGTTTAAAAAATATAAATTTTTATCTCGAAACAAAATAAAATAAAAATAATTAAACTATGCATGATTATATGTAAAAAAATGAAAGACATAAAAAAAGCAGATAGAATAAGATAAGATGTGAAAGAAAAACAAGTATATGTTTGGCCCGAGACATATAAAAAATAAAAAAATGGAATAAATAAGTAAATTCTTTTGCAACAATTATATACTGACCCGGTTTTTGAAAATAAAAATTAAATAATAGAATTTTAGATGAAGAAGAATGAACATATTTTAAAAAAATAAACTATAAATAGATTTAGAGTGTGTTTGGATAGAGTATTTTAATGAAGCAATTCATTTTTTTTTTGAAGAATTTAGATTTCTTTGTAATGAAATGCTTTGTTTGGATAGAGAAATTAAAAAGCATTTCAAATGCAAGTATTTTTTTGAAGGATTTCAATTAGCTAAATTAGTAGAAATTCAAATACCCTCAAAATAGGTGGAATTTGAAATTTTTCTCACTCAACCTCACATTCTAGACGATCCAGACGGGCACGACGACCCATACGTGCCTAACGACCCAGACAGACCCGACGACCCGAACGTGCCCGATGACCCAGACGGGCCCGACGACTCGGACGTGCCCGACGACCGGGACATGCCCGACGACCCAGACGGGCCCGACGACCCGGACGTGCTCGACGACCGGGACGTGCCCGACGACCCGAACGGGCCCGACGAACCGAACGGGCCTGACGACCCAAACAGACCGATGACCCAAACAGGTCTGATGACCCAAACGGGCCCGACGATCCAAACGAGCCCGACGACCTGGACGGGCCCTTCCAAATCATTGGGCCTGTACACCCATATGGGCCCGAAGACCCGGACAGGTCTGACGACTAGGATGGGCCCGAGGACCCGGACGGGCCCGACGACTCGGATGGGCCCGACGACTCAGATGGGCCCGACGACTTGGACACGTCTAACGACCCAAACAGGCCCGACGACCTAGACGGTCCCGACAATCCAGACGGGCCCGATGACTCGTACGGGCCAGCCTATCCGGACGGACCCAACGGTTTGAAAGGGCCCGTACGAGTTATCGGGCTCGTCTAGGTCGTCAGGTTTGTCCGGGTCGTTGGACGTATCCAAGTCGTCGGGCCCGTTCGGGTCCTCGGGCCCATCCTAGTCGTCGGACCCGTCCAGGTCTTTGGGCTCGTCTGGGTGTTTGGGCCCGTTCGGGTCGTTGAACCAGTCCGGGTATTCGGACCCGTCTGGGTATTCGGCCTCATCCAAGTATTCGGCCCCGTTCAGATTGTCAGGCTCGTTCAACTCGTCGGGCCCGTCCAGGTCGTCGGACCCGTCTGGAGCATTGGGCCAATGACCTAGACGGGTTTGACCAGACCATATTAACGAACTTGACGGTACAATCGTGCAGTATGGGCCGTCAGGCCTCTAGAGCATCGGGCCACCCAGCCTGTCTGGGCTTCCCAGTCGGTCCAGCTCGGGTGGGTCGTCAGGTCTAACCAATTCGGTTGCGTAGTTGGGTCTGCCCAACCCATCTAGGTTGTCGAGCATGTTTCCAAATTTATCATGAACTCAAAACATAATTAAGCGTAAAATAAGTATTGTTAAAATTAAATTTTATCTCACAATAAATTCAAATTTTTTTTCCAAACAAGAAATTGAAATGTAAGGTGTTTTAATTTCCTTATTCAAACAAGTTATTTAAAAAATGAATGGAATTTAATTACAAGCAATTCAAATACAAAGCATTTTAATTTTTAAGCATTATTGAAATGCTCTATCCAAACACAAGGTTAAAATATTCCATGAGTGATGATAGGGCGAGTTTATAATTCGGGTTACAGTTCATGTTAATGGATATTATGAAGCAAAGGTTTAGGCTTTCTTTGCATGCGCTGATTCGTTGATTCTATTTGGTACTACGAATTTGGGGTGTGGATTGTTTTCTTATGTGATTATTTGCGAGGATATGAGAGCAGATTTGTGAAATATCTTATAATCTCGTCTTGTCAAAATCGTGAAGATTTGCAAAGATAACATGCATTTTTACCATTTTTTTTCTATGTGTGTGTGAGTGTCTATCACCCATATCTATTTTTATGTGTCTGGGAGTGTTGTGTGTGCTTGGGGAGGGTTAGTTTCATAACTGATTCTCATGTGTTAAAGGATGTTGCGTAATTGATTCTCATGTGTCTCAGTGAGAAATCAATTAGAAAACCAATTCTAATGTCTGTTGTGCGTGTATAATAATATATATGTATATATTTATATAATATATATATATATATATATATATATATATATATATATATATATATATATATATTATTATAAATAATAATAATAATGTATTAATTTTTACTATAAGAATAAAATAATAATCTTAGATTTTAATCTATTAAAACTTTTATTATCTATCATATTAGTCAAATCACTTACAAATTTTCATAAATTTCATCCTCACATTCATTCACTTTTACTTTCAAATCTTTTAAAAGAAACAACATAAACTTTACCTCTTAATTCACTCACCATCTTTCAAATTCATCACATCAAAGGAACACACTCTTAGAGTTTTATATTCAAAATAATATGATAGGACAAATGTGGGTGATTAACTCCCATTATCATGAGGAGACAATAACAGAGTTGGGTGTTTAACACAATTTGAGACAATTAGGGCTTGAAGGTTAAGGTTAAGGTTCAAGACAATCAAATTAGAGTCCAAACATATACATAAGAAAATTGTTTATTATCTACGAAAAAATTATCTACGAAATATTTTTCGTAAATAATTTTATTTTATCTACGAAAAATATTCATAAATACCACTAAAGATCGTAGATAACAAAAAAATAAATTACATATAAAATTTTCGTAAATAAACAAGATTGATTTTGGTAAAAATTTTCATATGAAACATTACCTAAAAAACAAGTATAGAAAATAAATATTGTAAAAAAAATAAGTAAAAATTATTTTAAATAATGTTACCTTAAATTACAACACTTTTCAAAATGATGGCAAGGGTTATTCAACAATGATTGAGTACGTTGGAGCTCAATGAGATGCTAAGTTAGTAAAGGAGAGATCAAGTTAATTATATACACACAACAAGGGCTAAGAAATTTCAATTTGAGAAAATTGAAACATATTTAGTAACCAATGCATATTCAGCTATTGAAATTAATTTGGTCACTAATTTGGTTGTAAAATAATGAAAACTTTCATATATTTTTTTACCAAAACCTAATTAGTTGTTAATATCACATGTTGTTGGTCACCAATTTGACCGTTGAAAATAATCCTTTTGCTTTAATGTATATAATTGCCAATTTAGTGATAAAAAGTTAGTTGCTAAGATATTTAGTCACTGTTTCGATGGCCAAACAAATTAATGTCACTAAGAAATTTTCTTTTTCTATTGATAATTTGAGATGAAATATCATTATAATTTGAGATGAAACTTCCGACTTACTTAGTTTGGTCATTATAATCGTTGCTAAATGATATATTTTTTGTGTGTTTATTATAAAATATCATTTATCTAAACTTTAAACTTTTTTATATCTTTTCTAGATTTCTAGGTTGATCATCTATTACTTTTAACAATGAAATATTAATATTTGAGAAAACATAAAATATATTATAATAGGCCAACTAAAATTTTAATTTAGCAAGGTATCATGTTTTTTGCTAAATTAAATTTTATTTTATTATCTTCTTTTATAAATTTTTGGGTTAAATATGTTTTTGTTCCCTAAGTAAATTTTGAAATTAGTCAATTTCGAAACTTTAGACCAATTTAGTCATTCATCTTTTAAAATGCGTGAATTTAGTCATTTTAATCAAATTTTATTAAGTTTATTTGACATTTCAAACACATTTCATAATAGTATTTGACTTAACATTAAAGCAAAAATGTGTCAAACAGTATAAACAACTCAAATACAATACTGAAATATGTACGAAACATCAAATAGACCTACCAAAATTTGATTAAAATGGCTAAATTCATGTATTCTGAAAGATGAAAGACTAAATTGGTCCAAAGTTTCAAAATGAACTAATTCCAAAATTCACTGAAAGTTAAGGGACCAAAAATATATTTAATCCAAATTTTTTAATGAATTAAGGAATAAAAATGTATTAATAGTATGCATAAATGGATGTGTGTTGAATTTATGGATTGAAGTTTTAGAAGTAGTATATAAGAAACTTGGAGATTTTTCTAATACGAGTTGGAAGGATTTAGATGTTGGATTGCATTTTATTGCAAAGCATGTTATCTTCAAAGAATAGGTTATCTCAAAAAGAAGATGGTTAATATACAATTGTGAAAATGTTTGGATCTTAATGTACTAAAATTTGTTAAGCATTTTGAAGTTGAACATTTTTATGTTAGCTTTGACTTAGATTGACTATTGAGTAGTTAGAGTTAGTTTGAAATAGTATATTTGTTGGATTAAGTAAAAGAAAATTTTATAGTATGTGGTGTTTTATAGGTGTGTGACCCCTTCTAGGTGTACAACCTTTCATATAGATGCATGTTGTGATGGAGGGATTATACCAACCTTAATTAAGTGGTAATGTTTAAGCATGTTAGTTTATTAAGTAATTGAGACATCTTGACTTCATTAATATCTAATCATATAGATTAAGGCATCAAATAATGAAAAGTTAACGAAGGTTTGCACATCAGAATATGAAAATGTTACTTTGTGTTCTTTATCTTTCATCCATACCATTAAAAAAAATTTCTATATCAACTTTTCCTTGCCTAAAAATTAACCTATTTGTGTGGTTCCAAATTGTCCATATAATTGTTATCCACAATCCCTTCCAAATATTGTTTTATTTCCCATTTAGTTGTCTTAGATAAAAGTGTTGGGAATTTATTTTTATGATGATTATGGTTCACTGAACTTACTTCCACCCACTTGTCACACAAGTTCCAAACTCGTTGAGCTATTTTACAACAAAAGAATAAGTGTGTAACATTTTCATTTTGTTCTTTAAATAATTCGCATAGATTGCTACCAATTTGTACTCCCTATAATAACTTTTCCTTTGTTGGAACCTTATACAACAACACTCTTCACTCAAAGTGTTTTGTGTACTGGGCATAACCTTCATATTCCAAAATATATTTGAACAATCTAGTATTTTCCCCTCCTAGATTGTGTTGCATTCCCTCCTCGATATTTTTTTCCAAACCCATATGTCTTCTCTTTCACTATTAAAAGGTTGGCCTGTTATGAGTTAGGTATGTTGGAAGTCTCACATAGACTAAAAATAATGTCAATTTGCAGTATATATGTCGGTGCAAACCTCGCATTATAAGTTAATTTTGTACGATTGAGTTAGACTTAAAAGTTTACATCTTAACATGGTATTAGAGCCATGACTTAAAACATATCCTAGAAAAATTTGTTATTTCTTGGGTCTATTGTTCCACCCGCTATCGAGCTGCTATCGAATCATCCATTTAATGTATAGTCTCATGCTTAAGATGTATATGCCTCAACATGAGGAGGTGTGTTGAAGATCTCACATCAAAATAAGGCGATTTCATGATATATAAGTGGATGTAAACTTCACCTTACAAGTAAATTTTGTGAAAGTGAGTTAGGTTTAAAGCCAACTTCTTAACATAGTATATATGTGTGTGTGCAAACCTCGTTTTACAAACTGATTTTGTAAGATTGAGTTACGCAATGAAATAGACCTAAAATCATCCAAATCCATCGGGTTATCTTTATTATGTACCTAATGTTATGAACGATGCATTACAACCCCTTGGTATTTCCCATAATCAGTTGGAACCATTTTACAAGCTTATTAGATTAAAAGTGTTCCAGAAATACTTCATAAACTAATTAATAAATATAAAATGACATAATATAAAACATAAGTCGTATCATTTTATAAATTAAATTTGTGTTTTCAAACATAATATTACTATGCAATCATAATTTTAAAATTTTTAAAGTACTTAATTTCTTATTAAATTTTTTTGTATTTCTATTTTTTTTTAAAGTTGTGTATGTTTTTTTTTATTTGAACATGTCATTTTATGTAAAAAAAGTTGATCATATTAATATTAACAAAATTCCGTTTTTTACTTAATTTTCAAAATATTTTTTAATTTAAACTACTATTGCATTAAAATTATCTTTTGCAATTTTTATATGTTATAATAAAACATCTGTTATTTTAATTTATAATGTTAAATACTTTTTAAAATTTACAAAATTAAAAATTAACTTAACTAATAATAGTATAATAATTAATTATCTATAACTAGAGATGTCAAAAATATCCGTACCCGCGGTATCCGTGGATAAAATCCGCAATGGGTAGGAAACGGATATTAAAAATGGATACCCGCTATCCGCGGATACGGGTATTTTTGATACCCGCATGTTAACGGGGCAGGTACGGGTATCATAGTATCCGTACCCGTGGATACCCGTACCCGCTAAACTTTAATTCACAAAAATACCCTTATATACATATATATATATATATATATATATATATATATATATATATATATATATATTAGTAAAAAACATTTTGATCTAATATTTTCTAAGCTACACATCTTATTTTCTTCCGTCTTCATTCTTCCAACTTCAAGGATTGGTACGTTGTCTTCTTCCAAGTACACCCCTTGACATTATTCTTTTTCCCTTCTTTGAGATTGGGCATATACATCAAACCCTATATAGACTTTGACGTTTATGGTATGCTTGTTGTCAAATGATGAAATCAAAATAAGAATACTTGGCACGTGGCAGTTGGGGTTTATCATTTGATTATTTTTTAGGAATCAATCGGAAAAAGTGAACTTATTGATCAAAACACTAATTATATTTATTTTTATAATTATTTGGACTTGTATGGACTTGAGTTTGTTTGAACTTGATTTAAAATTTATGATAGTGATGTATTTTATTTTATTTTATTTGAATTTATGATTAAATATTTATTTTTTAAATAATTTTGTAAATACCCGCGGGTACCGTGGATACCCGCGGATATGAAAAAAATAGACGGGTACTCGCATAATGGATACCCGACGGATATGGGTATGAGTACGAGACGAATATTTATCCAACAGGTAGGGTACGGGGGAGCTATTACCTGTACCCTACCCGCCCCGTTGACATCCCTATCTATAACTATTGATAATGAGGATTACTTTTCATAATGGTTAAGATTAAAAATTAACTTAACTAATAATAGTATAATAATTAATTATCTATAACTATTGATAATGAGATTACTTTTCATAATGGTTGGTTAAGTCACTGATTTTTAGTGTACAAATTTTACTATTATCCTTACAAATTTTTTCCTTATCAATATAAGCTATTTTATTAATAATTTTATGATTTAGATTTTATAACTATTTTTTCATAATTATTTTCTCAAAATATTATTTTTATAAATTTATTTTTATAATTAGTTTTTGAAAATATATTATTTTTATAATATTTTTTATTTATTATCTTAAGGTAAAAGTGGACACATGCATGTGTTTTGGAGTTTATATAATACAAATAAATGAAATTAAAAATAACGAATAAGTGTATTAAAATACAAGAGACACTAGTGAAACAAAATTCAATAAATTATAAACTACAAACTCTTAAAGTTTAAAGCACTTCATGGTCAATTTTATATTGGAAAAATTAACTTAGTAGTTTAATTATTGAATTTATCAAACACTCTTAATATTCTATTGTGATTTGATGTGGTCTAAAATAGAATATAGAGAATTACTAGTACATCTAATATATGTTTATAGTATTGCAGGCTAGGTTTTGCATAACACTATATATATATATATATAATGATGTATAGATTTGCGTGCTTAAAACTTTTTTAATTTCATTTATATATAACTTACATTTATATTTAATTTTATCAAAATATTAATATTGAAATATTTTTTAATAAAATTTGATATTGTTAGTTGTTTTTTAAGAATGAGCTTAATAGATGTATATAACTTATTTATATATTATTTGCTTTAGTTTGTTTTGGTTGACAAAGAAAAACATAACAGAAAGTTAAAAGGACACAGCAAAACGGTGAGGTTTGTGTTTTCAGTTTCATCAAGAAGAGCGCATTTATCTTTCAAATTTGGTTCATGTCTCTTACTTGAAACTCATTGACGTGCTTCCCTCATCCTTCAATTTTCGCTCTTTACAAATCCAACACAATTTCCTCTTTGTTTCATTCTCTCTCTCAACTCTTTCCTGTGATCCACGCAGCTTCAATTTCCTTCCCATTTCATTAAGGTCTTTCTTCTCTATCTGCACTTTCATCTTTTGTTTATATGTTTTCTTCAGACTATACAAGTAGTAGGAGAAGCGTTATGAATTATGCCCCATTTGAGTTCTCATAAAATGGGTATTGCTTGTTTTCCTCTTAGCGTTGAACCATTTTTGTTTTGAGTCGAAAACCTTAGTTGTTGCAACTGTCTATGCATTGGTTTGATGTCAATCTGTGTTTGAGAGGAAGTTTCTTGCAATGGATATTGGCTGGGACAGGAGGAAAGTTCTTAGCCATGTTGAAAGTTTCAAACTTTAAGTCATGGGATTTGGTGGTTTCTGCTTTTAAATGTTGAGTTACTCTGTCATCTAATCACAGTTATCTTGTATTGTAATTTTGTTGAGTTTTACCGTAATTACCTTAAGAGTCATACCTATGTACGATTTCTGTATAGATTTTTTACAGTAACAATACAGAAATTAAACTCCTAAATGTTTAAAAATTAATAACAAGAATTGGTGATCTGATATTGAATAAACTTAGTGATTTCTCTGGTGTTGTTGTTAATTTTCTTTCGGTTGATTTGTTTTTCAATTGGAAGATTTGATTTTGAATTGCCGATGACTTGAAATTGATGATTCTCGAAACTGATGATTAGGCTAAATGGGGAGGATCAAACCTCATGTTCTGCTACAGCAAAGCAAAAGGAAGAAGGGGCCTTCTCGCATAAGTACCACAACTATTATAGTCTGTGCATCGATTATTGTCATGCTTATGTATTTCCTGTTTTATAGACACTGGTCCAACAGGTTAGTAAAAGTAAGAAAAGGCCTTCTCGCATAGGTGCCACAACTATTATATTTTATACATTGATTCTTGTCGTGCTTATGTATTTTTCACTATTTTATAGACATTGGAGAAGGCAGATTTATATTGCTACAAATGATACACGATACTTGTTTTCTGAATAAAAAGTTACTCACGAATTGATTGAATTGAGCCTTATGCGTGCTGGTGACACTTCAGTTTTGGCTTTATTGTTCTGTCAATATTTGTTTGTCAACATGTACAAAAGCTTTGTCCATTTTTCTCCTACATTTGTTGAGTGATTCAAACTCATTAAAAAATGAATTTAAATGCAACATCTATTTGTAATATGGTTTCCGACTGAGAAGGTGATAATAAAGAAATGGAGATTAGCATTAAACAGTACGTGTTTCATTTTCTCATACAAAATGAACTTCAAAAGTGCATTTCTGTTATCTAATAATTCATTATATTACCTGCTGCATTCAGGATAAGACTTCAACCAGAGAGCTACATATCAGTCTCTGAGGTACGGACTTAATATTACATTGTAAAGGGTTCGATAACTTTGTATCCATTTAAATTTATTTGCTGTCTAGTATCTTGCGTCGTGTTTTCTTAACTTTATAATTCAAACATGTATATTACTTTTCTTTTTTTCTTTGGGATAAGGATGCTGGAAAGTCAAGGTTTTTCCCTCCTAATCAGTGAATACTGAATATTCCGTAGATCCTTGATTATTCTAATCATTTCTAGTAACTAATTTGCTGCAGGATGAAAATAAGCTTGTGGAATCCAAAAAATCTGATCTACCGGGATATGCAGTAAGTTTCCATTCCCCATGCTACTGTGATCATGTTAGCTTGTTTTTTCCAAGTTCTAGGTGCTTGTCAATTGAAATTATTAATTTTTACTTACAAAATGATACTCATCTCTTCCTTATCATAGGTTGTAATTACCTCTAAAGGTTCTATTATTGTAGAACTTTATAAGGAAAGTGCCCCTGAAGTTGTTGATGAATTCATAGATTTATGGTGAGTACTTGGTTCTCCCCTAATCATGTTTATATTTCCATAAATTAAAATGATCGCTGATGAATGTTTTAGGGCCTTCATAGTACAAACTCATTTTTCAGTGTCATTCATTAATTTTTACTTGGCTGTGATTCAAATTGGGGAGAGTATTAAAGGAAAAGAGGAAGAATTTATACTTTATGGTAATTAGATTATTGGAAATCTAAAATAGTTAAGCCTAAAAGACTAAATAGATGGAAGTAGATGGTTGTAGTTAGATCATATGGATTTAAGGTTCACGGATTCGGAATGCTTCTCATCTTTTGGGGCATATAGTTTACGCTACAAGCTAGTCTTATGGGATGTTGGAGTGGCTTCAAAAGTTGGTTGATGAGATTTTCTTGGCCTTGGTATTAAGGAAGAGAACAATGGTGGTTCATTTCAGTCTACAGTTTCACTAAACCTATTAGAGATTTCATATTGACTTGATATATGATTAAACTATAGAATATATAAGTACGTAAACACCACTCCTTATTAGTTGGCTTTGTGAAAGTTGAATTAGGATTTAAAGTCTACTTTTAGAGATGGTATCACAGCATGTTCTAGCAAGTTTTGTTGGGTCTATTTGGACTATCCACAAATATCTAATCTTCACTCTAGATGTCTACAAATGTGTGTATAAATCTTATCTTATAAGTTGATTTTATGAAATTAGGTTATGTCTAAAATCTACTTTCTAAAAAATCCTAATTTATACTTTGGGTTTATTTGGATAATCTCTTAAAATACGTGAAACACAAATAAGAAAGAAAAATTGAAAAATTTCTCCATTTACTTATGCATTAATTAAACATATAAGCTTTTGGATACACTAATATGAGAAAACTTCTATAAATTAGCTTATAGATAAGTAAATATTTATTTATAGAATAATTATTTCCATCTTTCCTTTATATTTCCTTCTTCTAAAAGTTTTTTGAAATTTTTTATCTAAACAAGGGTTTCATCTTCTGTTTGGCATTCAGTTTTATGTTTGAATTGTGCTTCTTTTTGGCGTGTTGAGGATTAACCTCAGTGCTGAGATTCCTTAATGAAAAGCAAGAAGATGGTCAGGATACTTCTAATGCAAGTAGTTTCGATGACTATATTTTAAGATTGTCCTATTAGGTTCCTGCGCATACCCTAATGCCTATACCAATGTACTTGGTCAGCTACTGAAGAAATACTGATGTATCTTGTCTGGAAAAATATTCAGTTGCTAGAACTTCAAAGACTTGTTTGTGCACGAAACCTTTCCTATTTTTTTATTTTAATGTCAATATCTCATTGCTTTAGTTTGAAGCTCCTCTTTTCCTCTTATGAAACTCCTTTGAATGTATCATCTTTATGCTTCCAACCAAACTTCAATTTTTTGTTTTCCAGTCAAAAAGGGCACTTCAAGGGGATGCTTTTTCACCAAGTAATTAAGCACTATGTAATTCAGGCAGGTCATAACAAAGGGCCTGGAGCTACTGAAGATTGGAACTTGTTAGGAAAGAAATATGCAAGGTTTATTTTTTGTTCTGTTTATTTGCAATTTGATGTTTATGATATCATAGACCATTGCTAATCTACCTGTGAGCTGCATAATTTTTTCTAGTTACTAAAATTGTGTTGTGATGATTAACTAGTATGAGACATGAAGCATTCATGCTTGGAACTTCGAAGGGTAATTACTTCAACAAAGGATTTGATCTTTTCATCACAACTGCACCAATACCAGATCTAAGTGAAAAGCTTATTGTGTTTGGCCGAGTCATCAAGGGAGAGGATATTGTTCAGGTGGCTGAATTTGCTTAATTCTCATTATCACGTCTGATATTCTATGCTGAGTTTTTGCTTTTCCTTTTCTATTGTCTCTGGTTATATCTTACCTACTCCTATTGGTTAAGGTGGTGTACAACATTTTAAATAATTTATTCTGTTATAGTTATTATTTGATTCATCAATTTGCATGTATATTAAGAGTTTCACAATCCTATGCCAGGAAATTGAAGAAGTGGATACAGATGAACATTACCAACCGAAAATTTCTATTGGGATACTTGATGTGGCTCTTAAAGAGATGGTGTGAAGGCTCTCTGCCTGAATCAAAATCGTAAATAGTACTTTGTTGATAACAGGTTTGGTAAAATCCTCTCTACACAGATGAAGAACCTCAAGGATTTTCACTTTAGGTTTGTCCATGCAACTTTTGATCTTTGATGCAGTTTTAGCTACATGTTTCAGTTGCTCATTCAAGGATTATGAAATCTTTTTTTCCCTTTTCTGTCATATTGTTCGGTCTTCTTTTGGTGTGGCAGGATGAATGTAAGGTCTTTTGCCACTTGCCAGTTTGGTGATATCACCTCATATATTTTGGCATTAAACTTCATTTGTAACCTCAAAGGAGGCACATTGAGATAACAGTATTTTTTTTCCTACCTATGGAGTTCATGTATAGTGTTTCAATCAATGATCATTTTCCTACCTATTGGCTCTGTAATCTATTTTATAAATGATGCTTAATTTATATTTTTATTCAGTTATGACAGCAATAAGTGCAGAAAATAGGCTAAGCATTATTTATTATCAAGCCTGTCAATGGAATGGTTATAATATTAATAGCAAGAAAAAAAAAAGGGGGGGGGGGGGAGTAGAAGAGAAAATAAGATAATGAAAACAGAGTAAAATTAAAAGCGGTATAAGCTGAAGAAAAAATTGGGTAAAAATAAAAAAGAAATTGAATGAAAAATGTAGTTTTTAAAATTATTTGATATTATTTATTAGTGAAAAGAAATGTGAGTTTTTATATACGTGTACATATTTTTATTATATTAAAATATTAAAGTTTTTAAAACATTAAAAATAATAACTTTATAAAGTTAATAGTTAGGAAGTATAGGCTATTTTTAGTTTAGAGGTAAGAAAGGTTACTTTTGGATTGAGATATTGTACAACTACGAATATATCTTGTCAAATAATAAAACAGTATAATTAAAAATGAAACAAAAATGCAATTACAAAAATTTGAATCTTCTCCGAGGTATAGATTTTGTTATTAAAATTATTTCTTTATTAATAATACTTGTGTTTATTAACTATTACTCTTATTATTTGAAAACTAAAATTGATAAAAAAATAAATTAATCATAAAATCATCATAATCAATTATGGGATTATTCACCGTAAAACCCTAGAAAATAATGTTTTAGAATTGATAGTGGTTTAAAATAGCGAGTCTCGATTATTCTAATATTAAAAGGTTGTAATATAAATAAAAATATTATAAACGAATTTCATTATTTTTAAAACACATCATCTCTCTATAAAACTGTTGAATTTTGGTGTGAATTGATAATCTTTGTAGTTAATTATAATGTGATGTGTTGAATTGATGAGTTGTATGTTGAACTGTTTGATATTTGATTTGTGTTTAGTCTTGATTTAGGGAAAAGTCTGAATGTGCTTTGAGTGATTGGGTATCAATTTTTAACTCTCCAAAACCATTTGCAATTAAAAACACTAAAGAAAATATGCCCAATTAATCAATTGCACGAAATCAATTTCTCTTTTGATACACCGTTAGGCGCAATTACAGTGTCGTATGGAACTAGGCCACTAACTTGGTGTCACTAGACACCACGTATGGACCATCGGACGCTAGAAGTCAACGGATTCCAGGGACTGATAGCGCCACCTTGTTTTTTTTTGTGTGTACTCTTGGTATAATGAAAAATCTCATTTTGTTAACCGTTGGATTAAGCTGAAATTTTGACAGCTGGTCCTAGACACATGATTCTTCATTTTGACTGGTGGGATCTTTGTTTTGATGACTCTGGTTAGAGAAATGGTTTTCACCATTTTGATGTATTTTATGTATAACTCCATTTGTCTTGTTTTGCTTGTTTTTCCTGTTTAGCTGCTTTTGAATGTTTTGTGATTGATTTTGAGCATGTTTATGATGTAGACTATTATTATTTGAAAAGATAATATGATTATGTATATGTATGATGTTTATTATTAGTAATTGAGATGACTATGCGATTGTGTACATGATGATTATGATGTTTAAGGAATTTCAAGGAGAATTTCTTGGTGGTGATGGTTGTGGTGGTATTTTTAGTATATGCCTTAATATGGGAAAATGTCCGGTAGAAGGTATCATGAACTCTAATAATCATTCACACTCAAGTAGAGTATAATGCATTATGTGGGGAGACTAAAAGAAGATCCTATGGCCAACCGACTCCCGGAATTAAAATCCATTTTTTTCCAGACTTGTCTTATCTTTATGATTTTTCATAGTTTTCCATAATAAACTATGGTGGCGACTCCCAAAATTGTATTTTATTTTAAAATACCTTTATTTTTTTCGATTTAGTCATCCCGTCGCGATTTAGGTTGCAATAGAAACCAAGATGCTATAAGGGTAGTTATGAATAAGGGTGGTCAAAAGTGTTAACGTGTGACAGTAGGTCAGAAGTCGTGTGTGATCAAGTAATGGAGTGATGCATCAAGGAGGGAATTGAATGGTGTGAAGTGATAACTAGCATGTTTTAGATTGAAACCCAAGGCTATCTTTAGATTTTGGTAAAAACCTACAAGAGGCAATGGAAAACATATGAAAGGTGAGTTAGTGTATCAGATACAATTTGGTTGATCAGGTGCAAAAGATTAGTCAAGCTTTAGGTTGGAGGTTGAGAGTTGCTTTGAGAGTGGTGGCTAAACCAATATACATTATTGAACACTCTATTGCTTAGCGTAGAGGAAAGGTTTTTTGTTAGCTAAGGGGTTGGGATTGATAAGTTGGTCAAGTTTAAGTGGTTGTTGTAAGAGAAAATTAAGAGAGCATATTTTTCTTTCTACCTGATGAGTGAATATTTTAGGACAATTTTTTTTTTTGTTGGGGAGAATGTAAAACTTTAGAAAATAGTGTTTTAGAATTTATAGTGGTTTAAAAATAGCGAGACTCAATTATTTTAATATTAAAAGGTTTTAATATAAATAGAATTGTTATAAATGAGTTTCATTATTTTTAAAACACACAATCTCTCTAAAAACCACTTTCCTAGAGTTCTTTGACTTCTCTATAATGGTTCTTTTCCTTTGTTTTTCTGATTGAAGATCTGAGATCGTAGGAATGATCCTCGCAACGAGCTCTTCAATTTAGACCGATCAAAATTTTCATTTGCGTAAGTTAAACTTCAACTGTTTTTCTTGGTCTTTTTTGTTTTTGTTGTATGTGAGGTTTTTCCTACTTGCATTTGAGGTTTTCATCTTCTATATGAATCTCTACTGGTCACTAATCATAACGGAATGTCCTAGTCATTCTTGTGATGTTTCTATGTGTAGATAGAACATCTTATATGTTAGAGGTGTGGTTGCTATCTTAGAGCTTTGGTGTGGTTGTTGTCTTAGAGCTTTGGAGTGGTTCTGTGAAGGTATGAGAAACTAGTCTAAGTTCTTGAAATTTTGTGATCATGTTGTTGTTGATTGTAGCAACCTCGGAGAAAAATTGCGACGGGACGGCGAACATAAAAAATGACGTCAATTTAAAATATAAACTTTACAAAGGAGAGTCGCCACCATAGTTTTGGGAAACTATGGAAAACCTAAAATAAAAAATGGTCTGCGAAACTGGAACATGTTCGAGAGTTAGTTAAGTGTGGGGAAGGTATTAGCACCACAAACGTTCGTCCTAAGACGGTTCCCTTCAATCAAGTGTGCAAAACTAATGTAATTTTAATATATTTGTTTTTCCCAAAAATCAAACAAAACATATTAATATGAATGAAGAAAACATTTTTAAATTTTATATTTGGGCCCGACAAGGTGTTTGACCTTGCTCCTACTATTGTCATTCAAGATGAGAAATCAGGGTTTCGTAGTTCTCTTTTAAAAATAAATTATTAAAAACTTCAATTTGATTAATATCCTTTTTTATCATTATTATTTTCTTTAATTTTAAACTTTACTATATATGTATTATTTATCAAATGAATCTCAGAAACATAATAAAAAGTTACCATCAAATAAGTATGAGACTAGACATGATGGTTATTTTTTAGTTATGAAATATTTAATTATCAAGTAAGTCCGAGACTTAATGTGATAATTAATTTTATTTAAGAATTTAGATTTAAATTACCAAGTAAGTCCAAGACTTAACATGATAATTAAAATTTATTTAAATAGAATAAAAACTATCTCAAGTAAGTCTCAGACTTAACATAATAATTCAATTTAAATCGAATAAAAACTATAATTATTAAGTAAGTCTAAGACTTAACATGATAATTCAATATAAATCAGATAAAAACTATAATTATCAAGTAAGTATGAAACTTAACATAATAATTAAATTTTATTTAAATCGAACAAAAACTGTAATTATAAACTATGTCCGAGACTTGACATGATAATTAAATTTTATTTAAATCACATAGAAAACTATAATTATCAAGTAAGTTCGAGACTTGATGTAACAATTAAATTTTATTTAAATCGTGAAAATTATAATAATAAGTCTGGAACTTAAATTGATAATTCATAATCTTCGATATTAAAAATTTTGGAATGAAAGGAGAAGATGATTTTATATAAAACATGTATCGTCAAAAGCAATGTTGTAAATATTAAAAAAGGCAACACAAGACCTAAATTTTAATTAATAACTAAAGGAGTGTAAATATTAAAATAGTGTGTGCAAAAAGTAAGTGAATAGAAGTGTAAAGCGTAAAATACAGCGGTGCGCAAAGCAATAATTTCGTTAGCCCAGAAATAATAGGGGGTGCGTACAGTGAATACTAAAGCCTGTTCTAGATTTTTAATTATTTATTTTATTATTATTACCGATTTACTATTTCTTTTAATAATTCCTCTTCTTTTTTATTCTAAAAAAACATTAAAACTTAAAACTAAAAGAAAAACAGAAAACTTAAAATTAAACCCAAAAGTCTCGAACCCAAAATTAAAAAATAGAATTCCCAAAACTAGAGGAACGTGAAACTGACGCACACCATCTTCTCCATTAAACCCCAACCCTTTGTTGTACACAACCCCTGCGGCCAAGCTTCCTTCACTGGCGATCAGAGCCCGAGATCGACAGCCATGGGTTAGACTTCATCCATTCCGATTCGAGGTTACATCTACGCCTTCATCTTCAACACTTCCGCCGTTTCCGTTCAACTGCCGGCGACCTTTTCCGTCGTCTCTGGCCACTAACGCAACGCATAGGTCCCGGTTTGGCTATGATACCACAAAACTTGGTTCACACTTGCATTGTCTCATTTGATTACTTTGCTAGACAACTTCTGTTGAATTTGAATACATTTCCCAATGCTCTAATAAATTTACTTTTGTGTCTGTAAAGAAAAAGAAATATAATGGAGAAAATTGCATTATTTTATTGAATATAAAAGTTGACTAACACCTCGAAAATAAAAAGAACTATTAATCATTAATAATTATTGACCCACTAATTCAAATGACAAAATAAATATCTTATAAAAGATAAAGATTTGAAATATCAATAGAAGTTAATAAATCTCAACAATTTCCCCTTTAAACTGAATCTGACATTCGGTTTATATCAACAATAGAACAAACTCCTAACCATTTTCGCAACCTTGGAAAGTGCTCTAGCTTCTAGCTTAAAGAGCTTTGTCATTTCATGAGCTAATTGATTTCTGAACTACAATGATAATATTCAAAACATTTAATTAATTAATAAATGCGGGTGGTGAGAGTCTTTATGACAATTAATGTAGTTAGCATGACATGAAATAGTACTAGCTCAAGTTGTTGAGAGTACTTGGTTTGATTATGTGAAAGAACTTGAGTTTGAGTTTTGTGTATGCTAATTATGTATTTTTAATTGTTTATTATTTTAATAATAAACTGCTTGATCATGATAAGTGATAATATAATCCTCGATTTAGAAGAATTATCACAAAACATGATTGGGTTGAATGGTTGGGCATTATCTTGGTGCAAGAAGGACTCTAGGATTTCCAATTGGAGCAAAGAATACAAGGTTAGGGGAGCTTTTTTATGTGTATAACTATTTTATGATGTTTGTGTAGTATAATGTGTGCATGTGGTGCCTTGGTATGATCAAAACCTTCGTTGCTTTCACGTTTCTGGAACTTTTCTAGAAACTGCCTGACGGCATTGAAGGTCCATAGGCGATGCATGAATTATTTGTTGTTTTCTGGGTTTCTGTGATGAACCACCTAGTGGCAAGGGTGTCTCCACCAGGCGACACGAACACTGTGCAAAAACGCTATTTTTCGTACTTTTCGTGTAGTAGGAACCACCGGGCGTTGGTTTCATATCGCCATGCGACAAGCTTTTGATTTATGGGCGCTAGGCGCCACAAATTTTTCTAGTATGCGTAGTTTTCGTAAAACTGTGTTTTCCGATTCGTTAACCGTTCGATTTAGGTGAAATTTTGACAGGTGATTCATAACATGTTGTTATTCACTTTGAACGGTGGAGATTTGCATTGGATGTCTACAGCTAGATATATATATCACTCAATATTTGGTTGTTTATTTATCTAATTGACTGAGGATGTTTCCCTATTCGTGATAATTTGATGATTGGGGGTTTTCATGAACATGAGGGTTTTATGAGAATTTGGGGTTGGATGCAACGTGTGTTGTGCAGTTTATTACTTTGGCGATTTAATAAATGTATGGATGAATTGAGCGCATGTGTATGCTGGAAACATGATTGTATGTAAAGTAGGTATAAATGGATGATTTAATCATGTATTGGAAGCTTAGGATCGTAATCAGGTGCAAGGGAATTCTGAAATTCCCAGAAAATTGATGCACCGCCTCGCGGTACAAGTGTTGCCGCCAAGCAATGGAAGTTTACCAGTAGCTGTTTGGGCTGGTTTTAGGGCAAACTGACATTGGGGTCATTGGGGAATGTTTTTTAGTACGAAAATTGGTATGATTGCATGATGCCTAAGTGTTCAACTTGGTGTGTGTCGTTGCATGGGTAGGAGTTAGGAATTAAATGAAACTTGACTTAAATTAAGTTGTGAAAGGAAAGAAAAAGAATAGGTTCTATTAATATCCGTATCACTTGTATGCTTGAGAGATGTTAGAGAATGTGTGTTGAGGTATTTAACTAGTAAGAAGGACAAGGTAATAATGCTAATCAACTAATAAAAGGAATTGGTGCTTAGGATGAGAAGTATGGAATTTTAATAAATCCAGAAATAGGATGTGATACCTCAAATTGGAAGTGGTAATATATATGTTGTGATATTTGTGGTATCGCAAGTGTATTGGACTGTTGATATAAAGATTCATGATGAAATGCTTGAGTGTTTATGTTGATTGGTACTTAGGAAAATGTTATGAGGAATTTTGTGGTATGGGAACTTTAATCAAATGAAATTGGTGTGCCAGATGTATGAATTTAATGCTTGGAGTGCCAAAACTCATATTGTCGTGCCTAAACCAGTAGCATCTGAATTACTGGTATGGTGCCTGGCGACGGATATGCTTCCGTCAGGCGATAAGCCACAAACAGTGGGGTCACTGGATGAGTGGCACCTGGTGGCAGGAGATTATCGCCAGGCGGTCTGGAGAACATTTTCGCCTGGTGGCACTTAGGCAGCGCCAGACGATAGTGCATGGGTAGGGGTCCGTTGTAGATGAATTTGCATGGACGATCTTGAAGGCTTGGTAAAGGATATGTTGGATTAGTTACGATTGGGGAGGTTCATAACGGAGATGTGAGATGCGTGATGGATATGGGCGGGAAGGTCCGTATTTGTTGTACTCTTACGTGGGGATACGAGCGGGGAGGTTCATATGTTTTATGCTCACACTTGAGGCTGCTATGAGCGAAGAGGTTCATAGTAGGTGTTCACGCATGTTGGACTACGAACAGACAGGTTCATAGAGTTGGACTGCGGGCGGGGAGGTCCATAGAGTTGGACCACGAGCAGGCAGGTTCGTGGAAGCATTGAAATTCCTAAGACCAGCTTGAGTATGTACCTTGTGTAGCGTAGTGTGCTTTTCTTATTTTCGTTATCATGCTGTGATGTGAGACTTGGATCATGAGATGTTGTGCCATGAGCGGGTAGGTTCATGGATGGTGGTGAACACGTGATGATATGAGCGGGGAGGTTCATATCCTGATACTCTCGTGTGGGGATACAAGCGGGGAGGTTCGTATGTTCCGTGCTCACACTTGAGAGTGCTGCGAGCGGGGAGGCTCGTAGGTAGTGGATCACATGGGTTGGACTATGGATGGGTAGGTCTGTAGAGCAGGACTACGAGCGGGGAGGTTTGTATAGTAGGACTACGAGCGGGGAGGTTCCTAGAGGTAGGACCATGAGCGGGCAGGTTCGTGTGAGCATCATTAATCATGAGTCCATGGTTAACCATTTTGTGTGAATTCAAGGTTGAAAAGCCTTGGGGTACAAAGGTCTTGGCCAAGAATTAACTAGAATAAAATAGTTCGGTGTATCTTGATTTTATTAACTTATATGTTAACTGTTTATGAGCTTACCCTATCTACTTATGTTTGGCGATGATCGTGTAATGCGTTACACGAGAGCAGATGATGTTGCAGGTGGTGTTGGTGAGGCATAACATCAGAGAGATGGGTAGTTGAGAAAAACTTTTACTGGAGTTTTATCATTATTGTTTTTATGAATTTTGTAAATCATGTTTTACTGATTTGGAATTTGGATATTGTATTGGAGTTTCATAAATTATGGATTTTTGGATAACTTCTGATGTAATAAATGTTTTAAAATTTCACGTGTTTTTGAGAAGTGAAGTATAAATAATAAGGTTTTCATCATATTTCTTAATTTTATTATTTAAATTAGTAATATCCGACCGGAATGTTACACAATGAGTAAGTTCAATGTTGCCATCTTTTCTCAACTCTCGCAAAAAATGAAAACACACATCTATATGTTTAGTGCGGCCATGCATAACTGGGTTTCTTGAAAGTTTAATTGTCGAGCTGCTATCACAAAATACAGTAACAACTTCTTCTTGTTTTTGACCCAAAATTCCCAAAACCCTTATCAACCAAATTGCTTGTCATGCACATAGTGTAGTAACAATAAATTCTGCCTTCGTAGTAGATAAACATACCACTGGTTGCTTCTTAGAAATCCATGACATTGCTCTTGAAGATATAAGAAACACATATCCAGAAGTGTTTTTTTCTGTCATCTAAGTCTCCAGCATAATCACTATCGGTGTAGGCAATGAGTTTTTCATCTCCTCCTTTCTTGTAAAATATCCCGTAATCAGTTGTACCCTTCAAATACCTCAATGCTTGTTTCACAACTTGCAAGTGCATCTCAATAGGATTTTCTATATAATGACTAATAAGACTTACCACAAACATCATATTTGGTCGTGTAGATGTAAGATACATGAGACTGCCTAAAACTTGTTTATAATGAGTCTTATCTACTTTAACTCCTTCTTCATCCTTCACAAGCTCAGAACCCGGAACAATAGGATTGTGAACCGAGTTACTCTTATCCATTCCAAATCTCTTCATTGTGAACCAAGTTACTCTTATCCATTCCAAATCTCTTCAACACTTCTAATGCATACTTATGCTGACTGATAAAAATATCATGAGATTTCTAAAGAACTTCAAGACCCAAAAAATACCACATAATACCAAGATCTGTCATGGCAAACTCGCGCTTCATTGATTCTTTGAAATCAACAATCATTAACCCATCATTACCAGAAACAATAAGATCATCCACACAAAGACTAACAATCACTACTTTATTGTCTTGTCTTTTAACAAACAAAGTGTGCTCAACACTATATTTCTCAAAACTTTCTTTCATGAAATAAGCCTCCACTCGACTGTACCATGCACGTGGTGTCTGCTTAAGCCCATATAATGCTTTCTTTAATTTATACACCATATGCTCATTTGCCTTTTGAATATAACCAATGGGTTGTTCTACAAAAATAGTTTAACTTAACTCACCATACAAAAAGGCAGACTTAACATCTAGTTGGTAGATAGGCCATCCTTGGTGTGCTGCAAATGCCACAACTAACCTGATTGTTTCCACACGTGCAATAGGGGCAAAAACTTCAGTGTAATCCACTCCATATTCTTGGGCATAACCCTTTACAACCAACCTTGCCTTATACTTGTCGACTTCTCCATTTTCATTCAACTTAGTTTTATAGACCCATTTCACACCCACCTTCTTCGCTCCTTTAGGTAATTCAGCCAATTCCCATGTGTTATTTCTTTTTATCGCTTCCATTTCAACATCCATTGTTTTCCTCCACTTTTCACTTTTAATAGCTTTTTGGATTGGATCATCAGTTGTAGACATCACTAATAGAGCCTCATTTTCTTCTAAGAAAAGGCCCTCTCTAGACACATAATCTTCCATCCAACAACGTTGTCTCTTGTTTCTGACTTTATTAGAGATTGAAGTAGCATATCCACTCAAAGAGTCCAAAGAATACTCTTCTCTTTCATCAACATCAAATTCAGGATCTCCTTCCACTTCTTCCAAACTAGGATTTTTAGTTCCATTTTCATGAACATTCCAGTCTAAGTCACACCTAATTGCTTTCTCATATTTCTGATCCCATTCCAAATAACTATTTTCATCAAACACAACATCTCGACTTATGATAATTTTTTTTAGATTGGATCATAGAGCCTATATGCTTTAGACTCATCACTAACTCCCAAGAATACACATTTCAGGCTTTTATCATCTAACTTAGTTCTCTTTTTATCAGATATATGAACATGAGAAAGGCAACCAAAAATTCAAAAATACTCAACTAAAGGTTTATCTCCACTCCAAACTTTTTCTGGAGTTTGATCTTTGATTGCAAATGTTGGACTCCGATTAAGGGCATGCACCATCCAATTTATAGCTCCAGGCTAGAACATTTTAGGAACTTTCCCTGAAGAGAGCATGCTACGAACCATATTCATAATTGTCCTATTTTTGCGCTCGGCAACTCCATTTTGTTGTGGTGAGTAGGCAACTGTCAGTTATCGTCGAATACCATTATTATCACAGATTTTTTTAAATTCTTGTGACATAAATTCTCCTCCGCGATCAGTGCGCAAACATTTAATTGTTAAATCTGTTTCTTTCTCAACATCAGTTTTGAAATTTTTGAAAGTAATAAATGCTTCTACCTTTTCTACGAGAAAGTAAACCCAAATTTTTCTGCTAAAATCATCAATAAAAGTAATTAGGTACCTCTTTCCACTGTTAGAATTAGGTGTGAGTGGTCCACGTATATCAACATGGATCAACTGAAGGATTTGTGTGGCTCTCCAATGAGTTTTCTTAGGAAATGAGGCTCTATGTTGTTTTCCCGTCATGCAATCATCACATATCCTTGGAGGAGACTTCAATTCTGGTAGCCCAATTACCATGTTCTTCTCTTGAAGTGTCTTTAAGCCATTATAGCTTAAATTTCCATGTCTATAATGCCATAGTTGAGTTACTTCTTATGTTGTTGTGCTGAAACAAGTTGGTACAATAGGTTGAGATATCGCATGTAGTTTGAACATTCGATTGGTTGACATCTTTGTAATCATGATCAATCCTCTCTCTGAATGATACACCTTGCATATGTCATTCTGGAATAGAATAGCCAACCCCTTCTCTTGCAACTACTAATATTTAGCAAATTGTTCTTCAGGTTTGGTACATAAAAAACTCAAGTGATCTTCTACACCATTCCCTCCACCTGTAGCCTTATATTGCCCTTTCTAATGACATCCATGCTTGTGTTGTTGCCAAGCTTCACTATGCCAAGCTTCCACGACCTCTACCTAGTCCACCAAAAACAACTCTGGAACTAATCTTCAATGTATGTTCTTCTTCATCCTGGGAGCCCATTCGTTGTTCATGCACAAGCAAGCTACTTTGCAATTCATCAATGGACATGATACTCGATTCTTAGACTCTTCAATGCTACAAACAACATAATTAAACTCTTTGGTCATTGATCTCAAAATCTTTTCAACAACGAGACCATCTTTGATCGCATCACCACTAGCCTTCATCTTATTAACGATGATGAGAGTTCGAGCAAGATACTCATTCAGTGACTCCCCTTCCTTCATATGTGTCGCAACCGAAATCGCGACGGGATGGCGAACCAAAAATTAAATTTGCAAAAACAGAGTTTGGAGTCGTCACCATAGTTCATTCTGAAAAACTACGAAAACCCAAAAAGATAAGACAAGGTCTGCTAAAAAACCAGATTTTGGGTCCGGAAGTCAATTACGCGTGGGGAAGGTATTAGCACCCCCACAACGTCCGTCCTTAGATGATACCTTTAATTAAATATGCAAAAATATGTGGTTTTCAAAATATTTAATTTTCCCCAAAAGTAACAATAAAAGGATTAACAAAAGAAACAAAAATAATTTTTTTGGTTTTTTGGGCCCAACGAGGATTAATCGTCACTCCTACATATCTTCATGTGAATGGAGAATCAGGGTTACATAGTTCTTTATGAAAAAATATTTGAGAAACTTTTTGATTTGATTTTTCTATAATTTTGAAAACTTTTTTTTATGTTTGTTTTTGGAAATTTGAATTATTTGAAAATAGGTGTAATGTGATGTGAGCGGTCAGACAGACACTAAAAATTAAACAAAGAAAACATTTTTTTATTATATATATATATATATATATTATATTTTCTAAAGAAAAAAAGAAGTTTGAAAATTGGTGTTAAACAAACACTAAAGAAATGAGGAAAATTGTTTTTTGTTATGATTTTTAGAATAAGATAAAATAAAAGAAGCTCAAAAGTAGGTGAAGAAAAACATATAATATTAAAACAAAATATAGTTAAAATTTGGGAATGAATAAATGAAAAAATTGGCACTGACATACCTGTTAAACTTTCTAGTTCCTTCTCTTCTATATCAATCTCCTTCTTTTGTTCCCTACATTATAACTATCTTCTTATTTTTCCTACCTCCTCCAATATGTTTTTTTTTTTGAAAGAGAGATAAAAAAGGAGGTGTGTATGTGGGAGTGATGATGGGAAAGAATTAGAGAAGTGTAGAGAATTTTTTTTTGGTCATGACAGAGTGCATATTTATACTCACACGTTACAATATCAATGCAATCTCAGCCTTAATTGTAATGAACAATATAAGGAAGGAATTGGTTATGATAGCAGCACATTATGGGGATTAAATCGCAGCTCATGTAATCAGACTCCTCAATTCATCAAAATATCATCAAAATTGTGACATTCATGCTAATAATATATAACATTAGACATTCCACAAAGTATATAATTTCACGGGAAGTCCCAAAAGTGCCACGAGAACCAAGAAAACACAGAACTGTCCAAACTCAATTCGCGTCGCTTGGCGGTTCGTATCTGCTGTCAGGCGGTTCATAGCCAAATCCAGAAAATTGGTTCAATCTGCATGTATCACCTGACAGTTCAAGAACACCGCCAAGCGGTTTTCTGGCCAAAAACCCATAAACGTGATTTTCACATCAAAAATGAAAGAAAAAGGCTTTCATGCATTCAACATACAACCAAAACATGTATTATTCACACATTAATCAATTAGGTGCAACTCCCCTTACCTGATATTCCTTTCTCCAATTGAAGACCTAGAGCCCTTCTTGGATTATAATTGCTCTCGCTCCAAGCAAAAAAATAATAAACCACAATAAGTCCAAGCTAAATTGTGCTAGCTAAGGTCCGAGCCCACTACAACTCAAACACCAAACAATTACACAACCATTCAAACAATTCATGTTTCGTGATAATTCCTACACTTCTAGGATTTTATTATCATGCACAATGGTCAAGCACATTATTAAAATAATAAAGCAATTAAATTAACACACTTTCAAGTTAGCCTCTAAGACTAACCAAGGGAGAAAGCAACTCAAGTTTGAACCTGGTGGTTGGGTGTGGGTTCACTTTAGGAAGGAGAAATTTCCTTCTAAAAGGAAATCTAAATTTTTACCAAGAGGAGATGGACCATTTCAAGTTCTTAAAAGAATCAATGACAGTGCCTATGTTGTCGATCTACCTGAAGATTATGGGGTAAGCTCTAGTTTCAATATTAATGACTTGTCTCCATTTGATGTAGATTCGAAATTGAGGACAACTTCGATTCAAGAATGGGGGTAATGATAGAGGACTATCCCTAGATTTCATACAAGAAGAACTTGAAGATGAACTTTTACAATTCAAAGGACCTATGACAGGGACAAGGAGCAAGAAATTGGAAAATCAAATCTATTCAAGGCTTTTGATGCTACAACCAACTGTAAGTGGAAATTCAAAGGATATGAAGATCATGGCTTTGAGCACTTTTGAAGGATAGTTATTAGGAAATTAGTTTATATTTTTTGACTTTGGGTTTTCTTTTAGAAATTGGTTATGTTTCTATGTTTTTGGGCTTTCGTTTTTTTTTTTATAAATTAGTTTATGTTTTGGCTTGGGCCTTCTTGTAGGGTTCTTAGGTTTTCTTAAACTTATGTGCCTATATATAGAGGTACAAAAAACTATTGTAGACACTTTTAGTCATATATTGAATTTGATTTCATTAAAGAGAGGATTCTCTTTGTTCTTGGCTTAGGCTTCTGGTTCTTATTAAAGATTAACATCTTTGTGGCGAATCTTCACTTGACTTATCAATCTGCTAGATTGTGGCGTCCTCCATATTTGTCTTATTCCCCGTTCTTCTATGATTTATTCGTGTCGTGTCTCTTGAGGATTCAAATTCACAAACGATCAAACTCTTTCCTGGATGGGATCATATTATAATACATCAGATTTACTTTTTAAATCCTTTATATACACCCTATATGTTTAAATCTCTTTGCTACTCAACTACAAACATACTCCCTTGGACATAAATTTCATTCATAAATAGAAACATGTTACAAGTAAAGACCTTACGAGATTAAATTATCCAAATACATCCATTGATGTCAAATTTTTGCAAGTTATGCATTTGTAGTGGCCTTTACTACTTTGTAGAACCATTCCAACGAGTTTCACACTACCACACACAAGGTTAACCCCTTTCTGTCTTTGACCAAGGTAAAGTCCCTAGATTAGGACCTCTTGTTATTCTCACTACATACCTCATATTCCTTTACATGAGTCTGGATGGTTATTAGAGTGTCCAGATAACCTCCAATACTGAATTAGAGCACACCACCCTCAAATAATTTACATATTCATAGGATTACAGGGCTAACATCTAATTATCATCAAAATATCCAATAAACGTACAAATCTCATAGAATTGAAAATTTTGAGAAACTCTACTAGTTTCGCTCAGTGAAAGCATCCACTTACCCATCGAGTTGTACTTCACAACCCACTTGCTCAGCGACTAGAGGTCTCCCCGAATGACTCAACCATTGGAACAAATTTCACAATTGAAAAGGTCATAAAACCAACTTACTCTAAAGAAGAAACCAATCGACTGGATTATAATATCTCTCCGAGTGGATCACTCCTATAATCTCTGATCTTCAAACACATGAACACAAAGTGAGAAAGCTTAGATAGAAGGTAGGGAATTTTAGAAAAGTGGTCTCTACATAAAGATATTTTAAAGTAATTAAACTTGTTTATGAAATTTCTATATATACTTAACATTTTTAATATTAAAATAATTGAATTTTATCATCTTAAATATACTATCAATTCTAAACTACCATTTTATAGTCTTTACATCGCCTATAAAATCTCAAGTATAAAATTAATGTTATATTAATACATCCAAAAAAATCTCATAAATTAGATAAATCAAATCCTCAAATTCCTCAAAACGTTACATATCATCACACACCACCATGTCATTAAAACCTTTCGTACAAGTATTCCCTCTAAAAAAAATACTCACAAGATAAAAAAAAAAGTTCTTCCAAAAACTTAAAAAAAAAATACTTAATATTTTCCCCTTAAAAAAATTTCACAAATACAAGTATATTATAATATCAAATATGTAAATCAATTAGCAAGAAGTTTGTTTTATTTTAGAATAAAAGACATTGACACTCTTAGAATTATCTTTTTTTCAATTATACTTGTATCCCTATTTTTCATATAATTACAAAATGTAATGTAAAAAGAAGTTTATGGATACCATATTTAAAACTCAAGGCTCAAGGGATGCATGCGTAATGCTTTTAAAGTTTAAAAATGTAAAAAGGATTATTTTAATGCTTTTAACATAAAGGAGATGTTTGCGTAAATATAATATTTGAAAAAACTTCAAAGGACACATTAATGCAATTTACTCTTTATTTTATTAAAGACATGGAATTCAACTATTGAATAACCATCCTTAAACAAGTAATTATCTCGCCTTCTCATATATATATATATATATATATATATATATATATATATATATATATATATATATTTTTTTTTTTTCTAGTCAAGAAAAGTGTCAGATAATTCTTAACCAAAAACAAAAAGAAAGAAATTTCTAACCCTAACTTAAGCTTTATTTAGGTAAAAAACAATTAGTCTCTTGACCATGGGAATAACATTCTTATTTATAATAGAGAAATCAGTTACAAATATTGTAGATATACATAATACATAATAATCTTAAAGATGATCACCAATATCTTTCTAAATCTTAACCATAATATCTCATCAACCAACCCAAATAATAGCTAAAAGATCCAACTATAAGATTTTCCTAAATAATATCTAGAATATCTTCCTTAAATATCTTCTCAGCTAAAATAATTACATAATATTCGTTAGCATTATCTCCTTAATCTCAGCTTCCTACAAGGAGGTTGGTTTGCTATCCTTACTGACATCGGCTCTATGGCGATACAACTCTACACCTCTGCTCATCCTTGCTCAAGCGTTTTTTCTTTGGCGACATAACTCTACACCTCTACTTATCCTTGCTCAAGCGTCGGCTTGATGGCGATGCCACTTCATATCTCTTTCTTTATTGATCATCACCCTATCATCGGTAATATATCGACGCACTGTTTCTTGACGGGTACATAACTCTCCAACTTTTTGAGTTTCTTCTTCTCGAAATGAGGAACTTAAAAGTTGTCAAATCAACCGTTATTCACCACTTCCCATGATCCATCATTGCATTTTATCTACCCTTTCCACGTGTTCTATATGCAACGACTCTTTTTCAAACCTTCGACCAACTTCTCAACTTCCCATTCTCTCCATCTTCTTTTTGACCCTAGTTACTCTTTTCATTTCCCATATTTCTCTCACGATCTAACTCTATGTTTACCACCATTTTGTTGACTATTTATCTTTATTGCCACTGGTTGATTATTTATCTTCACTCGGTCATGAACCGAGCTCTTAATCATGCAAACACATTATAAAACTCCCGAGCTCTCAATCCTGCAAACACATTATAAAACTCCCGAGCTCTCAATTCTGCAAACACATTATAAAACTCCAAAGTAATTAATTACTCATTCATGAGCCGAGCTCTCAGTGTTGCATATTATAATTTTCCAACACCTGCAATTAACACATCATCGTTAAAACATTGAGCTCTTAGTGCTGCATATTATAATTTTCTAACACCTGCAATTTAACATCTCATCGGTAAAACACCGAGCTACTAGTAAAAACACCGAGCTCTCAGTGTTGTACAATCAAGTATAATTTCTCAACACCTACAAATCAACACATCCTCAAAAAAACTTCGAGTTCTCAGTTTCACATATTCTCACTTACTCGCGCACTCTCCAGTATAGAATGGATCTTCTCATTTACCTGCATAAATCATCAAATGTTATGTTTCGAATCGGGCACCGAGGCCCAAAATTAATTATCATCGAGCGTCGTGTCAGAATTGCCTTCGAGCATCGGGGTCTAGAATTAATTATCATTGAGCGTCACGTCTCGGAATTGCCTTCGAGCATCGGGGCCCGAAATTAATTATCATTGAGCATCGCGTCTTAGAATTGCCTTCAAGCATCGGGGCCCAAAATTATTTTTCATCGAGCGTCGCGTCTTGGAATTGCCTTCAAGCATCGGGGCCCGAAATTAATTATTATCGAGCATCACGTCTCGGAATTGCCTTCGAGCATCGGGGCCCGAAATTAATTATTATCGAGCATCGCGTCTCCGAATTGCCTTCGAGCATTGGGGTCCGAAATTAATTATCATCGACATCGCATCTCGGAATTGCCTTTGAGCATCGAGGCCCAAAATTATTTTTCATCGAGCGTTGCGTCTTGGAATTGTCTTCGAGCATCAGGGTCCGAAATTAATTATCATCGAGCGTCGCGTCTCAGAATTACCTTCGAGCATCGGGACCGGAAATTATTTTTCATCGAGCGTCGCGTCTCGGAATTGCCTTCGAGCATTGGGGCCCGAAATTATTTTTCATCGAGCGTCGCATCTCGAAATTGCCTTCGAGCATTGGGGTCATAATTATTTTTCATCGAGCGTCGTGACCCGGCATTATGTTTCATCGAGAATTGTGGCCCGACATTGAGCATCGTGGCCCGACATCGAGCATCGTGGCCCAGATTGATGGTTTTGATTATTCCACCATTTTCTTGAACTTTTTCCAAGCTGAAGCCAGTCATGATGAATGAACTTTTAATATATCTATGAAATCGTCATTATAACATATATATATATATATATATATATATATATATATATATATATATATATATATATGACAATTGTAATATTTATATGTAAAACATTTTATAAATTTCTTAATTTTAATTAAATAATTTTCACTTGTAAAAAACATACCAAATAAATAATGAATTATAAGATATCATTAAATTTTTTAAGATGATTAAAATAACATACTATTATAAAATAATTATGTTTATTATTAGAATAAAGTAGCACAAGAATATATTTATATAAGAAAATATTTATATCTAATAACAATAAATTTATTTTAAAAATAACAACTAGCAATATTTACTACAATACTCACATTTTACCATATGTATCGAAATCTTAGTCTATACATTTAAACAATCTTATTTTATAATTCCAACACCATATAGAATAATTATATTGACATTTTGAAACAACTTTATGGTAGATTAGTTCTTCCTAAATTATTCTATTAAGAATATCTTACTTAAAACTCCTCCAAATATAAAATACTTCACACTAAAAATTATTTATTTAATAATATTAATCAAAATATTCACGAGAAACATATATTTCAATATAAATAACACAACACATATTTCATTTAATATTTCAAAGGCAAACTTTAATGTAAAAGACATTTAGCTTTGTGCATTGAAAAGGACGACAAGTAATTAATTCATAAAACTTGTATTATTTTGCTCTTTTGATAATAAGATGATTAAAAGTAAAAGGAACAACCGATAATAATAATTATGTTATATAAATATGTTTTATTATCTTTTAGCAAATTAATTTATTATTCCTATATGCATAATTAAGATCATATTATTCCACAATATATTTAAGTTAAAACAACATAACAACGTATATTTTATAAATTACAAAAATTAATATTTTCCTTAAATTAATCATTCTAGCTTTTTATTTTTAGTGCCCTAAATAAATCATTTAATCAAATTTGTAAAACTATTAAATTTATGCTTGTGAACCCTACATAATACAAGAAGAGTAGAATGATTTATGACTGTGATCAAGAAATTGTTTAGATTATCTGGTTTGTAATTTTTGCCCAATTTTTTTTATGTCAAGAAATAGCAACATACCTGGTACTTTGGCTCTTTTTTTTTTACCTGTATCGATAAAGAGCGTAGCTTCGATCGCAAGGATTAATTGTTGATTAGTAAGTGGAGATAGAGCATAGATCGACCACTTCTCATGATTTGCATATGTCAAAAGTTTCTTGAGAGTATTGCGGAGGCGTAATCTACTGCTGCATGTCTTCATTGAGTTTTTTCAGTTGCTCTTGTTGACGAAGGGCTTCCTCCAGTCGATGATGGGTATCCTCGGTCTCCATTCGAAGTATCTCCCTCTCTTTGAGTGCTTCTTCCCTTAAGAGTCGTAGATCTTCTTTTGCCTTCTTGTGGGATTCCTCACGTTCTTTTTTGAGACGTGCTTGATGAGCTTCTGCCTTTAGTTTTATCTCCTCATTCTGTCGCTGTAACTCCATTATACTCCGCATAATCTCCTAACAGGTAGGTCCCTCCCAAGTCGCATTTCGATTCCGATTCATCTCTGTTTTTTGCTGTAGCATTTCTTATTGAAATTTGGTGGAGTTGAGATCGAGTTTTACCAGACCCCACGGTGGGCGCCAATGTTCTAGTCAAGAAAAGTACCAGATAGTTCTTAACCAAAAATAAAAAGAAAGAAATTTCTAACCCTAGCTTAAGACTTGCTTAGGTCAAAAACAATTCGTCCCTTGACCAGGGGAGTAACATTCTTATTTATAATAGAGAAATTAGTTACAAATATTGTAGATATACATAATACATAATAATCTTAAAGATAATCACTAATATCTTCCTAAATCTCAACCATAATGTCTCATCAACCAACCCAAATAATAACTAAAAGATCCAACTATAAGATTTCTCTAAATAATATATAGAATATCTTCCTTAAATATCTTCTCAACTAAAATAATTACATAATATTCGTTAGCATTATCTCCTTAATCTTAGCTTTCTACAAGGAGGTTGGTTTGCTATCCTTACTAACAACGACTCTATGACTATACATGTAACATCCCTATTTTTAATAAACTGTTATTTATTTTAAATAAAACACTTAGAAAATCGTCTAGGTTTACTAATGTTTTGTATTTTATTATGATGTAGTTTAAACATTAAAAATATATTTTATCATGATGTAATTTTTACTTATTGAAAATAACAATCAGAACAAAACAAAACAAATATATATATATATATATATATTTATATATATATATATATATATTAGGTAAAAATATTTTAATTAAATAGGTGTATGTAAAAAAAATATGAAGAATTTTCTAAAAGAGATAAAAAAATATAAAAAAAGAAAAAGAAAAGAAGAAGAAGAAGAGATAAGAAGATAAGAAGAAAAGAAAAAAGAAGAAGAAGATAAGATGAAGAGATAAGGATTATCTCTTCATTAATGTAGGTAATGATGATTTTGAAAGAAAAATCAAAATAGCACATGCATGGCTTATGGCTTGCTTTATATATATATATATATATATATATATATATATATATATATATATATAAAATGAAGTTACGTGAAAGTGAAAGAAAGGAGAAAGAAGGAGAAAGAGAAAGGAGAAAGAGAAAGAAAGGAGAGAGGGAGAGAAAGAGAAAGAGAAAGAGAAAGAAGAGAGGGAAAGAAATTTTAGAGCAAAGATTCAAAGAGATCATAGTTCTCTTCAAATATTATTAGTGTGTCCTTCAATCAATAAGGTAAGGGAAAAGTGAGATTAAATTCTTTTTTATTCATCTTGGTAAACTCATGGGTTTTATATTAATTTTTTATTTACTTCTGAATCATATATTATTATATTTACTTCCATTTAACTTATTCAAATTTATTATCCTCTTATATTTATCTCTAGTTAAACACGGATCCTATTTATTTATTTTATTTAATTTATCTCCAGTTACGCACCGGTTCTATTTATTTATTTTATTTAATTTATCTCCAGTTATGCACTGATCCTATTTATTTATTTTATTTTATTTATCTCCAGTTATGCACTGGTCTTATTTATTTATTTTATTTATCTCCAGTTATGCACTAGTCCTGTTTATTTATTTCAATTAATATATCTCTAGTTACGCACTGGTCCTGTTTAATTTATATTTTTGTTATTATATTTATTTATAACGTTCTAATCCTTATCTAATTATTTATTTAAAGTTCTTACTTTGATTCTTATTTTATCATTATTTTACAATTAAAAAGAAATAAATGTGAAGTGAAAGTAAATATTATTTTATGTATGTACATTTTATCGTTGTTTTATATTTTTTGTGTATAGTTTATATAATGACATGAATTGATAGTCATCACATTTTATGACCTTTGAAAATGTCCAAGAGTATGTCAGTTAAGTAAGAGTTAAGTCTGGTTTCAATAAGTTGAGATTAAACTAGTGTCAAAGTGTTTGTATTTGGGAAGTCACAGTTTGGTACATTGTAGGATAAAAGGCAAGGACCATGGTGGGGTCTAAGGAAGTTTTACCAAGTAGGTGAATATCTGGATAGTTCAGAATAGCGCACTTCTGAACTAGGATATTCATAGGCCAAACTTGGGACTATCTGATCCCTGCTCGGCATCACCAAGGTTAGGTAGTGAGTATATATCTCTTTTGTGAGCCGATGAATGGCTAATATTCTCGAGAAATAAATAATTATGATTGTACCAATATTTTATGAGAAATACTCAACTACCTAATCACTTCCCAAAGTAACTTTTAATGTTTAGATTGGATCATCAGAAGTGGAATATGAATCCACATGTCTGGTAAAACAAGATCAAGTTTTGTGGTTGTAGGTCCAAATCTAGGCCCCCAGTGTCTCTATTGTTTGTTGAGTTTATTAAGATTGATATTTAAGGCTTATAAAGACCTCACTCCTTTCATATTTTTCTTTCATATGTACTTGTTGCATGAGCAGAAGAGGAACCTACTCAGTGAGAGTTGTTTGAGATATTATTGGTGGATCTTCTGAAGATTGACTCATGAATAATTTTTATTAATATCTATAGGAGATATTAAAAATATAAATAATCTTCTATTCTGATGTAGGACTCTTAATATTACACACACACATATCTTTTTATCAAATAATAATTATTTAGTATAGTAGTCGGGGCGTCACAATACAACTCTACACCTCTGCTCATCCTTGCTCAAGCATATGTTCTCTGGCGACATAACTCTACACCTTTACTTATCCTTGCTCAAGCGTCGGCTTGATGGTGATGCCACTTCATATTCTTTGTTGATCATCACCCTATCATTGGTAATATATCTACGCGTTGTTTTTGGACGGGTACAATATTAAATATATATTTTTTAAATTTGTGATGTATTGTCAATTTAATCCTAAATTAATTTAAAATAATTCTTTTAATGACTCTCTTTTTACATAGACTAACTGGTAATTTTTTTTTATAAAAAAGTAATGTATGAATCAAATAGTAATACTTTATAGGTAATTAAGTCATTGGTTATCTTAATACATTAATATTTTAATAAAAATCTAATAATTTTTTGAATGCGTAAAAAATACACATTAGGCCCTAATTTTTGCAACTTAATTATAAAGTAATTATTGATTTAGAATTTATTATTTAAAATTACATTCTCCCGCAAGTGACAGTGGGAGTTTGTAATAAATGAGATTTTTTTTAATTGTTTTTAAAAATATTAAATTTATATGATCTCAAAAAGTAAGTAATGAGCAATGAAGTGGAAAACTACACTTTAGCGTGACAATCCCCGCGCTCGTTCCTCCTTTGGCACACCGCGATTTTTCATCTCCCTATCTTCCCTCACTCGGATTCTCTCCCCTTCTTCCCTTTTTCTCACACTCCAACGTTTTTGTCCAACTACAAAAGCACCACTCCTTCACTTTCAACCCTCTCTCTCCAACGACCACTAGGGCAAACACTCGCACGCAATGAAACCCGACTTGTACGAAATCTCTGACGACGAATGGGAGAACCACTCCTTCAAACCCTCGCGCGTCCTCAAACGACCTCGCACTTCGTCTCCTCCTTCCCCGCCACCTATCGAGTCCTTCGCTTACACCTCTAAGGTCGACGTTTTAAGCGAAAACGACAGCGATTGCGTCGAAATCGCACCGAACGACGCCAATTTCCTCGATGACCTCGAGGACGCCGACATGGACGCTGCTGGCGGCGGTTATGCGGCGGCCTCGCGAGGCCGGAGGTTCATCATCGATGACGAAGACGAAGACGCTGAGGAGAACGGTGGAAAAGACGGACGCGTGGCGGAATCGTATGAGGTGGAGTCCAGCGAGGTGGAAGGAGAAGAAGTTGAAGAGTTGAACGAAAACGATGTCGTTGGTAGGGCTTTGCATAAGTGCGCGCGAATCTCTGCGGAGTTGAAGGGCGAACTCTTCGGCTCGTCGGGGACAGCGTGTGAGAGGTATTCGGAGGTGGAGTCTTCGTCAGTGAGGATCGTGACTCAGGTTAAACGGCGATTTGTTTTTGTGTTTTTGTTTTGTTTAGGTTGAAGCTTGAAACTAGAGATTTTATGTTCGTTTGAGGTGAAGTGCATGCCGTTGATGTGTGTAGGAGGATGTGGATGTTGCGTGCGCGTCGGAGGATTCGGATTTTCAGCCATTACTAAAGCCGTATCAGTTGGTTGGTGTCAACTTTTTGCTTCTGCTGTATCGGAAGGGGATTGGAGGAGGTAATTGTTTGGGTTTTGTCGGTTTTTGGTGATGTGCTGGGTTTTGGTCATGTGGAATTGATTGTGTGTTTAGCTTCATTGGTTTCCTTTTTTGAAATTTGAATATTTCTGGTTGTAGTTATGGAATAGGCTTGTGCAATAGTGATTAGGATGTATTTTGTTAGGGTTTTTGAGGGTTTTATGTTGTGCTGAGTTTAATTTGTGTGTTCGTGTTGCTTGTAGCTGCGTTATGTATTATGCAGGTGTTTTCCTTGAGAAAAATGGAAGTGGATTAATTGATGGCTCTTTCATTGTGGATTTCTCAATATCGTGACACTTTTATGTTGTGGTCTGGTGTTCTGTATTGTGGAATGGCATATTTGCTTTGTATCTGGTTTTGCAGCCCCTGATTTTGTGTTTATTGAAACAATATAATGTAATGGGATTATGATTTGTGTTTATTGTTGGCATAGCTTTTTTTGAAGCTTAGTTGTTCTTTGTTTTTTAAAATTTGAATATTTCTGGTTCTAATTATGCAATAAGTTTGTTCATTAGAGATTAGTATGATTGCCTCGAGCTGTGATTTGATACTTGATTTCATGTGTCACAGCCATATTGGCAGATGAAATGGGTCTCGGCAAAACAGTTCAGGTTTATTATCCTTATTTTAAAATTATTTTTAACATGTTTCTACTTTTGTTTGTAGTCCTTGACTTTTTCAATTAAGTTATGGCATATGTTATTTGTTTCCAGGCCATCACATATTTAACTTTGTTGAAACGCTTGCACAATGATTCTGGTCCACATCTTATAGTATGTCCTGCTTCTGTTTTGGAAAACTGGGAAAGGGAACTAAAAAGATGGTGTCCGTACTTTTCTGTTCTTCAATATCATGGCGCTGGACGTGCAGCATACTGCAAGGAGTTGAACTCTTTGTCCAAGGCACGATTGCCTCCTCCATTTAATGTTCTTCTTGTGTGTTATTCACTTTTCGAGCGTCACAGGTACATTCCTATATTCTTTAGTGCCATTTATATATATTGGCTTCAAATGTTAATTAAATTTTTATAATTTATATTCATGCTAGTGCACAGCAGAAAGATGATCGGAAAATTCTGAAGCGATGGAGATGGAGCTGTGTGTTGATGGATGAGGCACATGCTTTGAAGGACAAAAATAGCTTTAGGTGGAAAAATCTGATGTCTGTTGCACGAAATGCGAACCAACGCTTGATGTTGACTGGGACACCACTTCAAAATGATCTGCATGTACGTATCTACATAAGTGAATGTCTTTGCTGCATTGTAGCTGTTTTTTTTTTGTTGCTGAGAAAAAAAACTATTAATTTTGTGTCAGTAGTGGAATAATTTCTTCTCTTAAAAAATTCATATGTTGTGGCTGGACACTATTACAAAGGTAATTTTAGAGCATATTTGGAAACTGTGATCATTGCTGAAGCATGGAACACGTGCTTAACTTCAACTGATCATTACCTGACATGTCATACTAACACTTTAAATTTTCCTCTGAATTAAGCTTCAAAACTCTTTGATATGTCCTTTGTATAATTGAGATTATTCTTCTTTCATTCTAATTCTATTACTGTAGAATCTGACTATATTTTAACTGAAAACAATGCGTGAATGGGATTAGGCAGAACAAAAGCTGGAGCTGTGAAATACTTTTAGGAAGAATAGGAGAGTTATACTGATAGGAAAAGTTCCTACCTAAACTAGGTAGAATGTTTGTTGACAAAGAAGTAGAAGAAAAAGTAAAGTTAAAGCAAACGCTCCCAACCAAGATAAACACACCTATGACCCCTAGCTGGCAAGCTGAATCTGAAAATATGCCTCTCTTTTTCTTCCTTTGAACTGCCTATATAATACACTTGCTTTCTGTATGTATTTCCCTTTGTCCTCTTACAAAATTCCCCCTCATTTGTTCTGTACAAGTCAGTCCCTTCCCTAAGTGGAGAATCAACAGACATAAGCAGAGCATTGACTTTATCTGGCCCCTACTTTATGTGGAGCTTATCATAAAGGCCTTGTCTTGAGTGTTTTCTTAGTAAAGTGAGTAGGCTTATTAAATGTTTTGGGTTTTTGAGGGTGGCTTTTAAGAGGTTGATACTTGTAAGTTGTATTTTAGTACCATAGAATATAGCCAGTTATATAATAGAACAATAAAACTCTTTTGAGCTGGGGTTGGTACTTTGTGGTCACAAATAATCTTAGAAATGAGGTCAACGACTTCAGAGACAAAGTTTGGAAGGTCATATAAAAAATTTAATTATTAGGGATCAATATTGCACAATGATTGGATTATAAATATTACATTTTCAATTGTTATAGAACACATTTTTTGTACAATTTATTTGTTTGTTTCTACTTTCTTCTCTTCTCATCCAAACAAGTACACCTCAACTTTCCCTGCTATTTCTATCCTTTCAAACAACTTAATTTTTTCACTCTTGCATCTGTATTATTTCTATTTATTTTGTTGCTATTTCACTCGTAATACAAACAAAGCATTTGTGAATATTCTCTCTTTAGCTTTGACGCTGGTCCCTTGGTTACCAGCAGCCTTACTCCTTTGCATGTCTAACAGTACTGCATGCCTAACAGGTTCTTTCATTATTGTGACTATTTTATGGAATAAGAAAACAAATATATTAACAAAAGGTGTGGTGTGCTTGTTTATTATTGCAGTAGCCAGTAGGATGTAGATAGTGGTTCTTTGTCAAATTGACATCATATTTTGTGATGAATGATGTTTGGGAAACTGTCAAGTCCTGGCTTATTTTTAATCCTTTTGAAAATACATATGCAAGAAGTGTCTAATAAGCTTGTGTACCAAGGAGGTCTAGCTTAGTTGATTGAGTAGTGTATGCCAGTTGTTGTGAATATCCTGGTATCTTAGTTCAGCTCCTTTCTAGGAATAATAATACAGTTACACTCAAGGCAGAGAAAAGGAAGACACCCTGTCATTTATATTCTGTGCCAATAATGTACTTAAGTCTTGAACAAAATGTCTATGATTTGTCTTAACCTGTTGATTTTGCTGGCATTAATATAAATTTAGTTGCTGAAGCAAGCTTTGTTGTGAATTTGTTGCAGGAATTATGGTCATTGTTGGAGTTTCTGATGCCTGATATTTTTGCTTCTGAAGACGTTGACCTAAAAAAGTTACTAAATGCAGAAGATAGAGATTTAATTGGTCGGATGAAGTCCATCTTAGGGCCATTTATTTTGCGGCGTCTGAAATCTGATGTGATGCAACAACTTGTTCCAAAAATACAGCAAGTATGTCTGTCACCTTTGGTGCAAATAATTTTGTTTTGTTAGACTCTTATCAATATGTCCTTGTTTCTTTCTATTTGTCAATTTTTGTTACTGCAGGTTGAATATGTTATAATGGAAAGGCAGCAGGAATCTGCTTACAAGGAAGCCATTGAAGAGTATCGTGCAGTTTCACAAGCTCGGATGGCAAAATGTTCTGAGCTTAATTCAAAAAATTTACTAGCAGTGCTTCCCCGACGACAGATAAATAACTATTTCGTTCAGTTCCGCAAGGTCCTTGATTTATGTTTTGACTTGAATGAAACTATACTTTGGATTTATACTGCTCTCTTTTATTTGGTAATATATTTCTGTATTCTTATTCTAGATAGCAAATCATCCCTTGTTAATAAGGCGAATCTACAATGATGAGGATGTCATTCGCTTTGCTAGGAAGCTACATCCAATAGGTGCTTTTGGTTTTGAATGTACTTTGGACAGAGTTATAGAGGAACTTAAAAATTACAACGACTTTTCTATTCACCGGGTAAATCTTCTACACAGAACAATGCATTTGCTAATCCTCTCTATGTATGTATTGCATCAATATGCTCAAGTAGTTTGTGTTAGCTCATCCCGATGCTTCAATAATGGGCAAAAATACACATTTTGCATACCCTCTTTCTTCACTAGCAAGCTTTTCTTTTGAGGTTAATTTTAAATTTCATTTGCTGCTTCAGAACCTCTTCAAATAATACAAAAGCTTTATTCTTCAAGCTTCCATTTTCCTGACATACCCAGGATTTTCTCAGTTTTCTGCCCCTTCCCTGATGTCATGACCCTATGATCCACTTCATTGGTCTCTCAATGTCCTGTGTTTGAACTTCTTAGGCTTGAATTCATTGGTATATTTAATATTGGGTTTGATTTTGAAAGAAATAGGAAGCAATCTTGTTTAATGCACTTTTTTTGTATGCCTTTTGACTTGCCTTAAATTAATGAATTTTGTGTGGTAAAGCTGTCACTTTGATTATGAAAGATAAAATTGTGCTATATAGATGAGGAATGGATAGAAAACGAAAGAATTTAATGTGTTCTTAAGACTGTTGTTTTGTATTCAATATAATCTGATTACAGAGCAGCACCATTGGTACGTAAGGATTTATAGACAGAAAAATAAGCTGTTATGAACAACATTTATATGCAGATACATTAGTTGAGTATGAAATATCCTGAAATAGGTTGTCTAGCTGAAAGAGGCCCTCTTCTGCATTTAATAGACCAAGGGTCTGTTACTAATCAGTTAGGGAACTGGTTAAAGAACTAAAAGGAGGGTTTTTATTGGTAGTTACGATTGCATTAAAAATTAATTGTAGAGCACTTTCTACACATCCTAATATAATTGTCAACTTTTGATTCCTAGCCTTGTTAGCATTTTCCTTTATAGTGTGTTTGGATAGAGAATGGGTAGAGAATTTTAAGATGGTAATTCTTTTTTATGGAGAATCTGAAATGCTTTATGATAGAATTTGTTATTTGGGTAGGGAATTTCAAAAGAAATTGAAATTCTAGAATTTTATGAGAGTAATTGGATTATATTTAAAATTAGAGAATTTGAAATTTCACCTAAGAAGTAAGATTTTTAAATTCCCCATATTCTAAAATTCATGTCTTCTCTTCATACTCTTAGCTCGATTTTGGTTGGGGTGTTATGGTCTTGACTTACCGAGATATTGTTGGGATAACTACTTCTCGATTGATGTCAATTATGGTTTTCTTAGTAATGTTGATTGAAGTTATTTCTTATTTAAATAGTTGGGATTATTTTTGATGTTTATGTTGTAGACCATTGTTATTTTGTGTTTGTTATTAGCCAAGGTTTTATGAACCAACTTTGGGAAGTTATTTTTTGGTTGATGTAAACTAGATTTTCTATTGATGCTTGTCATGATTTGTTCTGTTGATGTTTGAAGCGGTTATTTTTATCATACACCTTAATGTTATTTTTTTTTACAGTTTGTTAGGATTATCTTTTCTAGTAACATTGTAATTATAGATTTTTACTTGGTGATTGTTTACTGCGGATAGCATTGGTGTAAATTTTGTAAATTTTGTACTTGCAGCTTTTACTTCATTATGGTGTCAATGATAGGAAGGGGGTCCTTTCGGATAAGCATGTTATGCTTTCTGCAAAATGTCGGGTATGGATTTATAGCTCTAAAAAATTTCTGTAATTGTCAAATATACAGTGGCGGCATAATTATGTGCTGGGTATCCTGAGATTGGGCTATCATGTAGGCCTTAGAAGAACTTCTTCCTTCACTAAAGAAGGATGGCCATCGAGCCTTGATCTTTAGTCAATGGACCTCAATGCTTGACATTTTGGAGTGGAGTTTGGATGTCATTGGATTGACCTATAGACGGCTAGATGGAAGGTAATTTTGTTTTTAGACATTATGACACTTTAAAGTTATAAAGGTATGGTATATTTAAAAAGGATTATTTTATTCAGTACATTAACAACAAGGAGAAAGTTAAGTCGTCTATGTGAGTAATGTTTTTGTTGAGTTCACCACAGCACGCGATAAAAGAAGTTGCTAAATTTGTATAACGATTGGATGAAAAGTTTGAAATGTTACAGGGTGATAGGAACAAATATAGAGTACTTGAAGGAGTATATATATGTGAAAACGAGCTTGAGAGATCTTAACCTAGATCTCTCTTTTTGATTCATAAATAGAATATTTGATTAATTATTCTTAAAGCATGTAAAATTGATAAACATTCTTTCATTTAAATTTAAATTTTGATTCTTTATTTTAAGTAAGTTGATTATAAAATGTTGTTTATATAGAATACATTTTATTAAAAAAATATATAAACAACTTAAGTGCAGTTTCATTATTAAAACAATCAAATATTATTATTTAATTCTATAAAATAAAATACATAAATTAAATTATAATTTCAAATCTCTAGGTAATAATTTTTATAAAGTTAAATTAATATAATAAATATATTATAATTATTAAAAGTCTCATGCATTTGCACGGGTTCACATACTAGTGTATATATGTGTGTGTATATATATATTTATACCTGTATATTAGGAAATGCACGGGTTCACATACTAGTGTATATATGTGTGTGTGTATATATATTTATACCTGTATATTAGGTACACGTATATGTATGGACTAGTGGCTTACAACAAAAGCTTAAGGAAAGAAAGAAAAAAACAATAATGTTTGCCCCCAGGATTCTAAGTTGCGGATAGATACAACACTAAACACTTTAGCTTATAAGATAATATAAACTATTTACGCACTCTTTAAGTTGAAGCATATAAATAGTATGTTCCAAGCTTGGAACATATAAATATATAATTTGAGGTTCTCAAAGATTTTGTCAAAATTTATGGAAGTTGATAATTGGAGCCAACAAATCTAGTGCAAATTTCCTTAGACAACACCTTTTCTCTAACATGATAGTCATTTTCTGTGTTGTCTTGTGAAACACAAGGTTGGAAGCAATGTGTAGAGTTGTTTGAGAAGGACTCACCTTGTTCTGCCATTAATTTGCAACATGGGTCCATAGGACTATCTATGGATCTACACTTAATCATTCTTGTTTATTTCAAGATATCTAACACATTTCTTTCGAGAAATCACAATATATTCTTTTGATTGAGGCACTTCAATGCCTAGAAAGTATGAGAGACAAGGCCTTCAATTTGAAAGTATTTGCACAAATGATGCTTTAGCTAAGTAGTTTTGTTATCATCATACCCTATAAGAACTATGTCATCAACATACACAATTAGCTAAACACATTTTCCTGGAGATGTATGACAATAAAAGATTAAAAGATATGCTTCATTCTGTTTTAGCCGAAAGATTTGAACATGACTAAACTATCCAAACTAAGCACTAGGAGATTGCCTGAAACAATAGAGATCATCTTTAATTTACAACCTGACCTACACTCTTCATTGACGGGTTGCTTTATGTAGATATCCTTCTCTAGGTCATCATGAAGGAAAACATATTTGATATCCAATTAATGAAGAGACAAAAAATAGTCATTTTTTCTTCCTGAGAAAAAAAGCATAACTGGAGTCTAGACTATATATTTGAGTATATCCTTTGGTCAACAACTGGGCTTTAAGACAATTAAAACTTCTGACATAACTTACTTTAATGGTGTACACCCATTGACAAAAGATTGTCTTTTCCCCAAGTATGTGTGATTATGGTAAAGAACTTGTATTTCAACAATTATGACTTGTTGCCGTTGGGATGAATAAGTGCTTCAATCATATAATGGTAATAAAAGACACGATAAAAAAGAGAAGTAGGAGAAGGATATCATATGATAAAGTAATGAGCCAATACGGATCTTCACTATTAGGGGTCATGATATTTAATGGGTCTCCCTGCCTCCACTTTGAAAGAGGACAATTCATCGAAGTATTGGTATGTTTCTCCCGAAAGAGAATGCATTACCTTCAAACTAAAGGTGGGAATCCATTGTCAAATTTAAGCAACACTTAAATCCTTCGTGAGATCCCCTTGCGCTATGTAATTAACAATCAATCACTAACGAAAACAAGAGCTGTTATATAATTCTTTTATAGTAATATTTCACATCTACTAATACATTTTTATTTTTTTTTATTAAATATATTGTCATTGCATTATAGCAAGCATGTTGTGATTTGTGAGTAGATTGGCATTTTAGCCATACAATTTTTCCTTTTTCATGTGTGCTGATTCACTCAAGTCATTCATGGCTCCTTCTAATTAATTAACACTGAAAGATCAAGAGAAGTTCAATTCAATTTTCATCTCTCCTTTGATAAAGTGGACTGTAAAATTGTTTACCATTTTCATCAGACAATTTTTTCCTATGCTCTTTAAAATCTTAGAGATCCTACTATTTCCTTGCCAGTACACAGGTAGCGGAGAGGCAAACAATAGTTGATACGTTCAATAACGATACTTCAATATTTGCATGCTTACTTTCCACGAGAGCTGGTGGACAGGGCCTAAACTTAACAGGAGCTGATACAGTTGTAATTCATGACATGGATTTTAACCCACAGATTGATAGGCAAGCTGAAGATCGTTGCCATCGAATTGGTCAAACAAAGCCTGTAACCATATATCGGTATTTACCCGTTTCTTTTCCTTCACTCCCATTAAAAATTCGTAAAAGTGCTAAATCCTGTGATTTTCTTTTTGTTAAAGTCCAAACCTTATAATTTGAAACTGTTTGATTGTCTTGGTGATTGTTTTCTTGTGACATTTTCCATTGAAGGCTAGTGACCAAGGGAACAGTTGATGAAAATGTCTATGAGATTGCAAAAAGAAAGCTAGTATTAGACGCTGCCGTTCTCGAGTCCATGGAGGAGATTAATGAAGGTGACATGCCCGAGAAGACCATGGGAGAGATATTGTCTGCTATTTTATTGAGTTAAAATTTTGAGCTAAGGAAAACACAGTTTAATTTATCTTTACTCCTTTCCTATAGCTCCGATCTTGAATTAATCTGTTGATCTGGGGTAGAAGAAAACTGCCCGCCCTACAAATTGGTTAAGAATGCGATAACCAGTGTTGGTGTACATTAGTCTTTATGTTAAAGTGTTGATGACAGTGAATAGTTTAGTTAGAATCAATAGGATAATTAGTTTAAAAGTCATGGTAGAGATAGCAAATTTGTTCAACATTATTCCGGAAGCCCTAATGAAGAAAGCTCTTACACTGCATTTTAAATTTTGCACATCTTTATTTTTCTTCTGAATGCCACATCTTTTAACCAGTCAGATACGGCTATAACGTATGTGCAAAGCAATTTCATTTATCTTGTGTTTTTTTTGCTTGAGAAAGATGTATGGTTATAACATTTTCATTTATAGTTTATACTGATTATAAATATACGACATTTTTCTTTTTCTGTTAATTTATTAGAGAACAAATCTTATATTGACGTACATATTACGCCCTTAGTTCTAGCAACGCAGGTTTGAGGATACTCTTCGTTCCGTCAAATTCGAAGAGGTTTCCGTCGAGGCCTTTGCAGCTATTTATTTTTCGAACATCAATGTTATGGTAAGTTCATTTGGCAAAAAATTTAGACTGTATATGCATCAGAAACATTCTGAGTTATATAATTCATAAATTTATTTTGAATTATGAAATTTGGAATTCAAAAATGTATTTTGGATTGTATGGTCTTGGCCAACATAATTTGTAAATATATTTATAAATTGTATGTATAATTCATAAATGTATTTTGAATTGTACATTTTATAAATAAATATATTTTGAGTTGTCCAATTCCTAAATATATTTTAGAATGTATAATTTGTAAATATACTTTAAATAACACAATTCATAAATGTATGAAATTCCCAAACGTATTTTGGATAGTAGGATTGCACAATGAAAAAAATATTTTGTTCAATTGTTCAGTTCGAACATGTATTTCAAAATGTATAATTTAAAATATATTTTCTGATCCAAAAATATATTTCGAATGAAATTGTATATCTGAACTGAAATGTTTAAAAATAGGTTTTGATTTATACATTTTAAAATACATTTTGATATTATTTAATTTGAAAATACATATTGAATTGTGTGATTTGAAAAATATTTTTACATATTACCAATACAAAAGTAACCCTAAATGCATGGAGAAAGCGTAAGGGTGATGGAGGAAGAAGTAGCCATATTACCTAATGAGCAAAGTTCCAACTCCGAATCATTTTAGGGTTGAAAGGCGTTGGGCTATATATCGTTACAGTATTGGTGCTTAAGCAAGATCTTTCTCTACTTTTGCAGGAATTGTGTAAGTGGTTCTGTGAGGAAGAAAGGTGATTTCTAAAATCTGTGAACATAGTTCATTATCTCTTCTTAGTTCCAATGTAGATATGAAAATGTTGAATTTGGGTTTCTTGGCAACTGTCTGTCCATAAACTTAAACATATTTATCAAGCTTTCTGCTAACTTCAATTGAGGTCCAAATACAACATTGCCATATTGAGGGTACTTGTACTAATGTAAGAATATTTTTTAAATACATATATTAAAAAGAGAGAAAACAAATGTAACAAATAAAGATATATAAATCAATTAGTTGATATTTAAATATTAAATTACTTCAAGTAGAACCTTCCACTACAACCTTTCAGAAAATACGCTAAGATGTTTACACTAAGCAACATAGATACTAAATAAAGATAAAATAGTAACAAACTTAGGATTTGAGCAACCTACAAAGTAGTTATTATTGTATTTGAGCTTAAATATCTTTATTTAATATATCTTATCACATGTGATAAATTAATTAGTATTGTATGAATAGACAGGAATACATTTGAAACAACAATTAATAATATTTTGAACTTATAAAACATAAATTATATATATATATATACTGGTCCAGAGAAAGTGGTTCGGTTTTAGGCCGAGAGGATATATGAATTTTTAGCATTTAGCAGATCGGGAGTAGTAGATCGGGTCAGCGGGGCATTGAGGGAGAATATTAACTAAATTAAATTTCCGTGTTTGGTGGGATTTTTAGGAATTAATAAGGTTGTTATTATTTTTAGAGATATTTTAGGAGTAGAAGATAATTTCATTTTTATTTTGTATTTGTAGAATTTAATATTTTGTAACTGATTATTCTATAAATAAGAAGGTTGCTCCAATGGTCAAGGGATGAATGATTTTTTGACGTAAGTCTAAAATACTCTTTTTGTTTTGGTGAAGAATTATCTAGTATTTTTCTGAACTAGAACAATATATATATATATATATATATATATATATATATATATATATATATATATACTACAAGAAAATGTTTCATTAGTTATTAATTTTAGTGATCAAAAGTTGTTAGTCACTATAGTGACCAATTGAGATACCAATCTATAAAGTAAAAAATTATTGATTATTAAAATAGTCACTATAATAAATACAAAATTATAATTGATCACTAAATTGATTGTTAATATTAATTACCATAGTTTTGGCTACCAAAGAAAATTATTAAAAATTAATTACTTAGGTTTTGGCTACCAAAATGACTTAGTTTCTAAATTGGTGTTTAATTAATTAACGACAAATTATAATTTTTTATTTATAATAGTGACTATTTTAGTAACCAATAATTTTTTAATTTTTAAATTGGTTTTTAAATTATGACTAACAATTTTTGATCACTAAAATTGGTTATTAATGAAACATTTATATATATGCAGAACATCATATTGATACAGGGGAGTCACGACTCTCCCAAAATTTTTGAATTTTTTTATATATATTTTTAAATTATAATTATATATTATTTATATTAAGTTTATATTATTGAAAATAATAATAAAAAATAAAATAAAAAATTTAATGAAAATATTGATTTATAAAAGAGATTAGGGTTTTGTTTTTGCTATAAGATCTTTCTACCATGTAAGTTATTATGAAAGTGTGTGAAGAGAAAAAAAAATACAAAGAGATAGATTGGGAAACAAAAGTTGGAGAACACATAAATTGAGATTGAAATATACATTTTTGTCTAATCTTTCACATATCAAGGTTAGTATCCCAAATTAGTATAAACCTTAATTATGATTTCAGGGATTCTTTTATGAGATTGGTATAAATCCTAATCATAATTTTTCCGAAATTAGTATAACTATTAATTATGAAATTTAGGGATTTTGTATTTTCCTACCTATGGTAAATTTTTTAAAGTTTTGAATTTATAGAGTGTTGCTTATTTAATTAAAGTGGTATGAGTTTTGTTATATGATAATTATGAGTTGTGAATATAAATTTTATCATTTTCTAAATAGGTGAGAGGTGATAAATTTATATCAGAAAGATTATGATAAAGAGTAAAAGAATTGATTTTTGAAGGAGGAAAGTTTGTGATAAAGATGAAAAAAAATGCATTTACGTTAACTAAACTGAAAATTTTCATGAGAACTAAGAATTCAAGACAATGAAAAACAAATATCTAAAGTTCTTAGAGTTACATATAATGAATTTAAAAATTCATTACAATGCGATCTTGAAAAAACGTCCTCAAATTTCACAATACCCACCAAATCAAATTCATGAGATATGAAGGGCTTATATAGAATGATATTCATGGTTTGGTATTATTGTATAATAGCAAATGATAATCATTTTTTTAATTCTACTATTATGTGTACTTATTTTAAGCAGAAGAAATGAAGAGCTTTTTTTTAATTAAAAAAAGTTATATATAAAAAATATAATTTGGCATCCCTAAATATTTTGTCCAAGTTCCGCCATTATATATATATATATATATATATATATATATATAAACTACAAAATTATACAATTTATTTACAAAAACAGATATAGTAATAAGATTATGCTATAATATAATTACATATAAAATTAGATATAGCTATAAGGTTATGCGAAAGTTGGAAGAGCAGTTATAGCAGACTCATGAATAATTGTTTAAAATATCAATAAATTTGAAGTAAATTGTGTGATTTGGATTCATTCATTCTTCTCATTATATTATTATTGGATAAATTAGATTGAAGAATTTGGGTTTTACCCCTTTGTCTAACTCTCTAACGTATCCCAGTTAATGTCCATCTTTTAAAGTGTTAGTTTACCTTTTACAAGAAGCTAGTTAACTCAAATCCTATCAATGATTATGACTTATTATTCACCGGATCTCATGGATTTGTGCATTTCTCACATACAAATACTTTTCCTAAACAATCCTTTGGATGTGTTCCTCTTACCTCTCTGTCATTGTTAAAAAAACTTAAAAGGTAGATGATATTCATTCAAAGTAAGCAGAATTAAGAAAAGGTAATTAACCTATTTCATAATTGTTAACGCACCTTCCTCATTTTTGGCACTAAATTCCAATACCCTGATCACAAACAAAAAGCTACGAAATTGTAAGACCATATAAACTAATTAAACATATCGTTATCAAACCCTGCTCTTTACTTGGGTAATTAAGCATGCATGGCTTCATTTTTTGGTTCCACACGCCTCGTCTCTTATCTAACAAGCCATCTTAAAAGAAAGTGGAGTACCCTCATTTTAGGATTTCTATACATAGCTTTTTCGTAGGGATATTTTGGGTGGTATATATTAACAAAATATTAGGTATTAATTTAGGTGTTATCTTTATTTTTTGTAATTTTTAGTATATTTAAACTGTTTTGTATAGTGTAAATGTGTTTGTAAATTGATTAGAATATTCTAAATACTCTACAGTTTATAATTTTTTTTTTCTGATAAAAAACCCTAATTAAGGTTAGAAATCAATGTGTCAAATTGAGCAGAAAAAAGTTAAGTTAAGTAGCATATAAAGTATATAAAGAAGAAAAAGATCCAAAATTTTTCTGTAATTGGATTGAAAATGATGTTTGTATGATAGTTGAATTTGAGTCATGTTTCATTTTTTCGTCCTGATGAATTATCCATAAAGCATCTATCAATAGAGTTAGAACTGATAATTCATCTTGGTGATCTGTTTAAATTAGGGTATGGTCTTTGGCTTTCTTTTTTCCCATAAACATAAACATGAATCACGGGTAAGGAGATACATGCATGATAAGTTGAAGTTAAAACCGTACATAATTTTACAGTTTGTTATTATTATACACACACACACAAGTAAACACTGTTGAATGGAGTGTTTAGTGGTGTGTTTATGGTAAAAAGAGCCAAAAAAAAATATTTGCCTTGTTCATCCTCTCTTGGCATTTAGTTTAAGTTGTCAGTAACTGATTTGAGGAATAATGTCAAAAGGAATGTGAAGATTAAGTCCAAAATATTGGAAACGAAAGCCTCTGAATGCTGTATGCCAAATTTGATTAGGGTTTGTTGACAAGTGGCGATGGTAATAAGACAAGTTAGGAAAGAAAGAGGAAGGTGTTACTTGTTAAAGTTCCACGTACAAGAACATATGAGTTAAAATGTTATGCTGTTCATTCATCATCATACTCCTTCTTTTCTCTGCCTTTTTACTGTGGTAGGAAGTGCATAGCAACACACTTTGTCTTTCTTGTTGATTCTCTCAAAAAGAAAGGAAGTTTTAGAAGATGACAGATCCTGCCATCAAAAGATGGCCATTACTTCCTTCTTGCTTTCATAAAGACTCCTGCATGCTACTCAAGTACAGCACAGTAAGCAGCAGCTTGTATCAGTAAAAACAATAAAACAAAATTCAAACATTTTTATTTTTCTCATTTATCACTACTGTGTAGTATTTACCACTTTCATAATAATTTGACTTATTATATTTAATGAAATCTTTGATTTTAACCTTTTTTCATCCACAAATGCAAATCTAATACTGATTAGACCACTAACTTATTAGTACTAATTAATATTTAATGTAGATCAACCACATACTATAACATAGTTGACAAAGAGCTTCGCCTAATACGTCTAATATATATGCAAAATAAAATCTACTGAAAGAGATTACCCTTAAATAAATCTTGATAATTCGAGAAATTAGTTCTTAATCTGGACATGTCATAAAACATTATTCAACTCTTAAAGAAAGTATATCATTAATTTGTGATTATCACGTTAATAAACTCATCAATTAATTTGGTGATGACCGCTTCTTTCACAATTTCATAAACCATTGTTGTAGTGAATATTTTCTATGAATTATTTTTTTTCCATTCAAGAAATTTAAATCTAAGAGTCAAGAAATAACATGTTTTTCTAAAAGCGTAAAGGTTAAACTTCTTCTCTTTCACTTTACATTCTCTTTTAAACATTATAAAACAAAAATGTCATAAGATAAATATTAAATGATTTTGAAATCTATGTAATAAGATTATAGAAATCAGATCTAAAATGAGGTTGAATGGAACTTTACACTCTTTTTCTTGCGTAGTTATTTTTTTTTATCAACAATTTATATATATGTATTTAAAATAATGAAGTACTTGGTGCTCTAACTCTTATTATATAAATATGTATATAACTTTTGAGAATTATAATTCACACTACAACATTATGCCAATAAAACAAAGGGAGTCAGACACCAATTAACAAATATAAGCAAAGATCAATAACTCGATACTTAGTCTAGTTACTATCATGGTTAAGTGTTTAGATGCATAGTAACTATTATGATCTAGCAGTGTTCCCAATACTTGATCCATCATCCTTTGACACACAAAATCAATAGAAACGGTCAATGTGTGGGTTGCCAAGGCAACACATATTGTTGTAAGTGCTTGATTGTATTAAATCTTCCTCATGTTCTATCATTTCTTTTTTGTCCTATAGCAAAGAAGAGCAAAAAGTAGAAAAGACAACGTATGCATTCTAGCTATTGTGATTAATCCTTAGCCTAATAACAAGTATGCAACTTTAGAGTTCAGTTTATGATAAATATTGTGCTACATATGGGTAGTGCTACTCATTCTCTTTCTGCACTCATCCAATATTATTTCCCATTAACCTAAACATGGTTATTCTATAACATACATAGTTGTTCTTTGTTCACCATAATCATGACTACCATAGTGTTTTTATACATTCCAATGGACACTAGTACTAGTATGAATAAGAGAATGTAACATGACGAAATTTGTGTCTTAACCATTCCCAAACTTTTAATTTTGCCATAAAAAAAATATTTCTTCGACATTTAGCTTTCCTTGTTTAAAGATCATCTTATTTCTTTGCCTCCATATACCCTAAATGATTGATATCTAAACTACCCTCCAAGCCATATTCCTTTTTCCATTCAATTCAATTAGGTGAAAATGTTGAAAGTGGTGTTTAGGTTTATACTAGTACGAAACAAATCAAGGAACACACTTGATTTACCTTCAACTCTTGGACTATGTCCAATTCTCTTTTAAGTAATAAGTTTAAGATATTCTACTACTAAAAAAAAAAATTACAAATTGAGTACACCAATCACTTAGTTAATACTACACAAACCAATTCTAGTTCCTAAGCACACAAACCAATCAGTATTAACATTCTTAATCTCCTTTTAAATACAAAGAAAAATACTCAAAGAGAGCAAAATTTAAGCTCACAAAGAATAACTTTACAATGTGAGTGATTTACGCAATGTATCTCACAACCCACAAAGAACACTATATGAGACTTAGGAAATCGTTGCCATTCTAAATCAAAATAAAATAGTAGCCCATCTAATGCAAGAGTAGACCATCCAAGGAAAGAATCTAGATCATCTATTGCATAAAAGGTCAACAAAATGAGTTTAGATAGGACTAGTTAACCCAAAGTTGTGTCCCAATAAATTCAATTACAATCTCAATCAACCAAAATTTGAAAGTGTTTACAGAAAGCATAACATATATAATCAACAATAAATAAAAGGTGTCTGTTTTTGGTTGTAGACGGTGCTAACACTACAAGAAAATCCTCTTTTAGAAACCAATTTTAAAAACCAAAAGTAGTTAGTCACTATAATGACTAATTTAGATACCAATTTACAAAATTAAAAATTATTGGTTACTAAAATAATTACTATTATAAATAAAACAATATAATTATCACTAAATTGGTCAGTACTTAATTAGAGACCAATTTTGAAACTAAGTCATTTTGGTAATCAAAACCTAGGTAGCTAATTTTTAGTGACCAATTTTCTTTGATAGCAAACACCATGATAACTAATTTTAAAAACCAAGTTAGTAACCAATTATAATTTTTTATTCATAATAGTAACCAATAATTTTTAGTTTTATAAATTGGTATCTAAATTTGTTACTATAGTTACTAATAATTATTGATCACAAAAATTAATCATTGTTTAGAAATTTTATTGTAGTGTAAAAGAATAAGAATAAGAATAAAACAACTAAAGAAGCAAATTAATTCCCCCATTCATTCACATTTGATTCTTTCATCAATTATCATATAATTAACATTTATCCAAATTTTAAAACAGAATCAAATGAATCAAGCTAACATCTATTAATATATTAAGTATCTCACTCGTCTCCAAGCATCTACATATGAGATTTTGATTCATTTACCTCTTAAATTAAGCAAACAATGAATTATTAGAATTAAGAAAAATAACACAAATTCTAATGAAAGAACATAACTAAATAATCAACAAATGTTCAGAAACAATTCTAATAAAAAAATTAGAATTTAAAAAAAGCATATAGTCTATGCACATTTTGTTACATAAATAGATGAATGGACCTTATTTGCACAAATCTCAGAATTCATTGTAAACTCACAAGAGAATCAACCAAAAAGGTTTAGGCTTTCATGTGGAAGACAAAAAGAACTAAAAAATAAGAAAATAGAAAAGCAGTAGCAAAAGTGTAGAGTGTAATGTATTCTCTATTGGAATGATGACCTCTCTAGGTGTAATTTTCTTTGTAGCTCTAAATCAATTAACATTTGATTATGTAAAATTTGCCTATCAAGCGTATATATTCATCTTTTTGGTAAAAAATGCTTTCTATAGAATGATTTTACTTCTTTTATATTAAGAGAAACAAATCAAATAATATTGCAGATACAATTACAAATCAAAGTTGAGCACAATCGTTTGTTTCCATAGTTGAATTATGCATGTTTGCTGAATGAAACCAGACAATTCAAATTTCCAAATCATGTAAATTTCTATCTCATCCATAGGTCCACTAGACTATTTGTCTTTGTACCAACTATAGACGCCATGTAACCTTACTTTTCCTCAACTACACAAGACCCATGTTAGAACATTTAGAGGGAATGTGGACATTCAAAAGTATAAGTCACATATTATCAAAACTCATAGCACACAACGATCCATTAGAATGTCTCGTGAAACTTAGCATACTAGACCGTCTAGCATTTATCAGAGCTTAAAACGTAATTTTTATCAGTGATTTTAGTTGAGGTTTAAATAATCCTAGTTAGGAAAATTTCAATTAAAACAATGGATTCAGTCTCAAACATAATTCAAGATAGCTAAGATTATATGTTCTAAATGTGATTGAAAATGTAATCATCAATGATAGCCAATTTGAATGGATACATTCTTAGCATGAGCACAAGTTTGGTTCTTTTTGGTGTTTAAAGCATGATTGAAGGATTGGAAATGATAGAAAATGGTTCATGCATCAATTATGTATATGTTTTGTTACATTTCTACTATTTCCCCGCAAGCGATATATATAAATAAGGTTTTTTGAGGACATATAGTTAGAGTGAGGAGTGATAGCTCAAGGGAGGGACTAGAGAGCAATCCCTGTTCTACTATACAATATTGCTTCAGTAGGATGATCTCACTCAAGTGACATTTTCTTGCTCTCTTAAACATGTTTCGACATAGTTTAGAGTGTTTCCATGTTCAATGATCATACTTCATATATAATATATAAATCTTGAATGTTTTATTATGAGAAATTGTTGAATTATTAAGAATAAGGACGAGGTTGTATAACTTATGTGAATTCTATCAGATATTGATATTATGGAAATGATTATGTTTGTATATTGAAAATGATGAGATCTTGTCTTCCAACTCCTCTCGACTCCTATAGGATGCACAACCACCACCACTAGTGTCTGATTGTAGTGGAACTATACTATAACTCAATGTAAAATTTGGTTGCAAATGTCAGTTTGGTCACCTTTGTGGAAATGCCTTTTACCAATTGTAACTGTTGTCCAAATATTGGTTGAGTAATTGATAAAAAAAAAGAATTACTAAAGTAAAAACAAAATTTCACTTTTGAGTTACAACATTGTAGTCTAAAAATCAAACAAACAAAGACATGGGCTAGCTCATGTCAACCTTCTAAACTCTAAAAAGAAATCGTGACTAAAATAAAAACAAAATTTCATTTTTGAGTTATAACATTGAAGTCTAAAAAACAAACTAACAAACAAAGACATTAGTCATCCCGTGTTGACCTTCTATCTGGGTTGCCTTGTCTTTACCCATAGCTAAGACTAGTTTGTTTAGAGCTTAGTCTTGGTCAACATGTTTTGACCTTTGTCTTGAGCTGCGTCATGTCGGTCTTCGGCATGAGCGGGCATGTCTTGTCCTTCATCCAAGGCCAACCTATCTCGACCTTTAGACCGAGTCAACTTGTTTAAAACTTTTAACTTTGGCACGGGCTAACCCATCTTGACCTTTGACCCGTGCTGACCCATCTCGTCTTTCAGCCCAGGTTGACTTGTCTTGACCTTCTATCTAGGCTTTTGCATGTCTGCCTTGGTTGAATCATCTCGGCCTTCTGTCTTAGTTGAATCGTCTTGACCTTTGATCTAGATCGGCCCAGCTCAAATTTTTTCCCAGGCTGGTCTATCCCGACCTTTGTCTCTGACCGCTTGTCACGACCTTCGACTCAAGCTAGACCATCTCGTCCTTCTACTCAAGCCAAGACACTCATTCCTAAGTCGGGCTGTCTTGACCTTCGACTTAGACCGAGTTATCTCAATTTTTGAGTCGGGCTTGCTCGTTTTGATCTTTGACTTAGACCGACCTATGTTGACCCTTTTCTAAGACCAATATGTCTTACCCTTTTACTCGGACTAGCTCATCTCGACCTTTGGCCCGAGGTGGCCTATCTTGATCTTTGGTACAAGCTAACCCATCTTGTCTTTTTGTTCGAACCGACCCCTCTCGACCTTCATCTTAGGTCAAGCCCCCCTGACATTTAGCATGGGCCACCCATCTCAACCCTAATCGTGGTCAATCCGTCTCAAAGTTCATTTCGGGGCAGATTGTCTAGACCTTTGGCTCGGTCCAACTCATCTCAACCTTCGATCAGACGTTGTTGTCTAAGCCTTTAGCTTGGCTAACTTAGTTAGACCTTCATCCCAACTCCGTTGGGGTGAAACTTTAACTCAGATTGACTCGATTTAACATTTGATTTAGGCTAACTCGATTAGAACTTCGATTTGGATGGACCAACTAGACTAGAAGTTCGATTCGGACAGACTCGACTCGATCTTTAAGTCGATACGACTTGGATCAATCTTTAACGCAAGCTGATGTGTTGTATTTAGGAGTTAGTAAAAGTCTTGTAGTAGGGCTAAAAATCCACTTTAACCTTGATCTTAACCTACTTTAAGAGGAGACTTTGGGGGCTAGTTTTTTTCTGACCCACTCATTTGGTGGCCTAATAAATTAAGGCTTATCCAAAAGTGGGTTAGGGTTAACTCATGGACCATGGGTCAAATTGAAGCCTTTAGGTGTCAACATCAATTTAATAAATAAAATGTATTGACTGTTTTTAAATAAAAAATTTAACAAATGAACAATATTGACTTTTTTGTTAAATAAAATAGGACTATTTAAAAAAAAAAAAAGAGTTGATGGATACCATTAATAAATCCTACAAATGTTGGGATCATCGTACCTATTATCTGTTGAAGTTCACTATAATATTAACTATTATTTCTAACATGGATAAATATAATTAGTCCCTAAATTATGACGCTAAATTGGATTTCGTCCCTATCCGAAACTTTAATACAATTTAGTCTTCTACCTTTAAAAATAAGTGGATGTAGTTCCCATCACTAAACGACGTTTAAGATTTGTTGATGTGGCAAGAAATGTTGCCATGTGTGTCCATGTGTGTGTCCATGTGTTGTCATGTGTGAGTCTACATGTTGCCACATGTGTGTCCACATGTTGACACTATTTGTCACATTAACAAAATCTTTAACATTGTTTGGTAGAAGGATAGATTCATTTATTAATAAACTTTGAGACGTAAAAATGATTGAAAATTTAGGAGAAGGACGAAATCTAACTTTGCATAAATGTTAAGAGGTTAAAAATATATTTAACTTTTTAAAATTAAAAAATATATTTTTTGATTTCACTGAAGAAAACATTCTACACATTATATATAGATATTTTAAATATGCAATATAAAAATATCAACCGAAAAAAGTTGTAACCAATAGTTTATTGTTTATAAGAATGTAAAATAAAAATAAAAATGTAAGTATCTAAAATTTTATTTTATTTTCCCGTAATCTCATTTGTTTCTTAACGTATTTTCTATTTCTTTTATATAGTTATATAACTTAAATCTTTCTACTACATTGTAAGTACAAAGTAACATGAACAATTTCTATAAAAATAAAGTCTATAACTTGAAAGATAGAAAAAAAGATAGAAATAAATAAATATTTTGAATAAAATAAAATTCTATTAATTTTTTTTATTATAATTTTATTTCATCTAGTTTACTAAATATATATTTCATAATTGTTTCTATAAGAGAAAAAAATAAACATTTAAAAATAATATTGAACCACTTACATGATAGGTTTTTTGACAGTTAATTCGTAGAAAAACACACACACGTAAAAATATTGTTTGTCACATCAACGAATTCTTAACACCATTTGGTGACAAGAATTACATTTATTCATATACGTATACAAATCTCTAAACAGACATCAATTAACTCTTGTTTAATTTAGAACAAACATTAATTAACGTATGTTGCAGAGACAACAAATGTCAATTTCTGAATTTGTGTTTTTAAATTTTTTTGTTAATAGTACGAAACTTTATTAAAGTTTGGGATATCAACAAAATCCAATTTTGTGCTACTTTAAGAGAAAAAATATTTTTAACCCATATATTATAATAAAATTTATCAAATACAAATCATTTTTATTTTTAAGTAATTAACTTTATTTAATTTATTAATTTAATTCTACACATTTGGAAAAAAAATTTACTCATCATTAATATTATCTCTCACTATTACTTTTATATATATATATATATATATATATATA
>Ga0214543_1000263_pt1 | contig 81434 bp, 28 predicted proteins | sample CNSS2metaG_FD_160094 | JGI IMG/M metagenome (GOLD analysis project Ga0214543, IMG submission 160094) | Root nodule microbial communities from cowpea collected in UCLA plant growth center, Los Angeles, California, USA - CNSS2 | ecosystem: Host-associated > Plants > Roots > Nodule | place: USA... | reverse complement strand
TATTACAATCTTCCACCTTGTTTTAACTCATGTTTTTATCAGAAAAATCTTTTGAAGTAGGAAACAAGTGAAAACAATTTTTTTTTTTTTTTTGTAATTATTGGTGATAGAAAACCCTTAAACCAAATGTGTCCTCAGCAACTTTACATACATTGTCGATCCTCTAGTTTAGAATGGTCATTATAGGAACATCTGCAGGAGTTGGGTGAGAGAACAAAATTCTTATTGATTGAAGGAAACAGAACAGAACAAGGAGAAATACTTTTTGTCCAAGAATATCCCCTTTCTTCCAAATCTTATGCTTTTATTATCCCTTTCTTCTTTTCTTTTCCTTATGTGGCTAACTAATCCTGTCTAATTAAATAACTATCCCTAACTAATTTTTCCTCCCTTAAGTCTTAACATTAACATGCACCTCTTAAATCAATCCTTTCACCTAGGTGGAAAATGGGAATTTCACTTGTATGAGAATTTCTGCTGGTCACCCAAATGGCTGGCCACAATGAAAAACATTTCCTGTGTCATTTAATGTACTCCTTATTTGGAAGCCAACACACTTTCTCGGCGGAAAGTTGTTAGTTGTGCTGGACTTTGCTGCTGACTGAATCGAAGCTATATTCTCAACTATCAAACCACAACTAAGAAATGGGTTGTACCCAGGGTGCTCCTGATTGGCCAGGAGAATGAATCAAGTTATTTAAGCTTGCTAGAGGTTCCCCCATGTGAAACAATGCTCCCTCCATTATTGTGGATATTGACTTCTGTGGGTGGAATTGTAAAGCCCCCATCCCTTGTATAGTACACAGCTCATCAACAGCATCTGTAGAATTGTATCCATGACAACAAATACATATGTGGGGCATGGGGTCTGATTCTACACTTCAACTCTTAGCCTCCTCCCACCCAAGAAATACCCTCATAACTTCATCAATGAGGTCAAAATGTGCATGACGAAGGCATCAGATTCTTTGATGTACACCTCTACAGATCCTATTTACCTTAGAGTCATTTGTTTTCCATACAGATTTCCAATACACTCAATTCCATCATAATACTGGATGAGCTCAAAATAAGCCCTTCCAATGTCAATTCTGCTGCCTTCTTCCAGAAGAATGGTAAGCAGTGCAAAGTGCTAGCCTCATGGTAATAAAATCCATCTGAACCTTTTTGATGGCTTAACTAACCTGACAGACCTGTTGCACTGAAAATAATCTGGGTTGGGTTAATCACCCTGAAGGATCTTAACTGACAAAGGTGGGTTGCTTCTTCCTTCTAGTCAAAGAATGGCTCTCCAGATTTTCTTCTTGCCCACTTCTTGCCTGCATCAAGATGTACCTCCTCTCGAGGGGGTTGTTTGTGGTCCTGATCCTCCCAATTAGTTACTTCTACATCCACTTTCCAGCATCTGTTTGATGCTATTGATTTGCCCTAAACTCTTTTTGATCCCCAAAAGCTAAGAGTTGTATTTGCATGTCCCCCACGTAAAAATTGGCCAAGGCTTTCTTTTGGGACCCCGTTATGGTGACTTGTGGATCCCCAGGTTTGGCCAATTACAGGAACCTCTTGAATTGGGTGAAAGAAAAAATTATTCATATTTATTTAATGAAATTGAAGAGAACAAGGAGAAAAACTCACCTTCAAGCGTTTCCTGCTTCTTACAATTTTTCTGTCTTTGATTGCCTTTTCTGTCTGTATTCTCCCATATTTATCTAACTACCTTTCTAGCTATCTGACTTACTGCTCTAATTGTCTTTAGTAAGTTACCCCATCCTTTCAGTCCTTACCCCATCCTTTCAGTCCTGTTAGAAGTGGGTTATAATCCTAACTTAACCCCACAAAACCGGCTTTAACTTGACTCTGATACTATGTTAGAAGTGGAATTTAAGCATAACTCAATCTCACAAAACCGGCTTGTAAGGTGAGGTTTGCACCTCACTTATATACTATGAAATTGTCTTATCTCTAGTCGATGTGGGACTTCCAACAAGTCCCAAAAGGTTAAGTAATAGTAATCATTACTTTACTTTTGTGGTGCTATCGTGCCCCTGCAAACATTGTGCTGCATTTTAACAAAGTGGTCATTGCAGCTTGAAATGGTGTCAAATTACTGTCCTATTGTGGCATCTCAACCATTTAGTTAGTTTGGGATGAAGAAAACACAGACTTCTATTTTTTGTCATGCCCATCTAGTGTTTTAGGACATTCTGGTGATTTCAATACTCCCCTGCTTAGTTCTGACAAGCTCCCACCACTGTTCTATTTCCTGCAATGCCTTCCCTGCATTTATTTTGTTCTGGTTGATTAGTCAACTTTTCATCCTTCTATTTACTGTCCTGCTATAGCACTTTGGAATGGTCTCTTTGTGCATTTAGCCAAAATTGATAAATTAGAATAAAACTAGAACAAGATTTGAGTAGATAACTACTTCTAAGGTTATAGTTGACTCATGAGAGTTTATTAGTGCCTTCTGCTATTTATTTTTGTTTTTGAGAGAAATGACTTGCACAATCTCTTTTATTTTTCTTTTTCATTTTCACTTTTTGAAATGTTGTATCTTTGTTTTTGTTTTTGTCTTTTGAAGGATGCTTTTGAAATCTTCATTCTACACTGAAAAAAACAGTATGCCATTGTATAAATGTTTATTCCTGTGGATTTATTATGATGCTTTTTTAAATATTACCTTTTTAGTAGTAGATGTGGTAACCTATTTTATTGCCAAATCCTTGAACTTTTGTAGATTCCAAGGGTTTGTTGATATTCAATGAGATGTATTGACGAATCACATGTCTTGTTAGCTCCAATAATAATTCTATTTGAAGATAATGGGATTTTATTGGTCCTTTGTGATCACAATTTTTTGTCTTTGGGCTTCTTTATTAGTATTTACCCTTTTTGTGTTAAGATTAATTGGATATTGTCTCCCTTTACATTATAGTTAGATAAAATTGCAGAATGAAGGATAATCTAATTAATTTGTATCACCCCATTGCTACTATTTTGGAGTGTTTAATTGCTTGTCACATGACTTCAGTTTTCGTATTCTTGAAATGTGTGGATGGTAGATGAAAAGATAAGTTTGAGTGTTTATGTTTTCAAAGCCGTATCACAATATTTTGACCTTGTTATTGATGCGATGTATGTCTACCTTCAATTTTGTTTTGCTATTAGATTATCTTTACAGTTACACAACTAGCAGACTAAAATACTATTTGTTTTCAGTCGTGAGACTAATATGAATTGAGTTTAATTTCATATGAAATGGCTAGACCGTAATGATGTAACTGAAATTAGAAAGGTGAAACTTTACATATGTGGTGACTGAAAAACAGGCTTTTTGATTTTAGTTATGTTTATGGGTGAAAATTGCAGTAAATTTGCTGATGGTGGTGATGGGCGTGAAATGGCTGCGAAACGTCAGCGCACAGTTGATCCAGGATCCTCATTCTATGGTGGTTCCACCGGTTCCAATTTTATGTACAATCCTTCTCCTTATGGATATGTCAGCCAACCTCCTCCTCCTCCACCTTTTCCCGTTGTTCGATTGCGAGGCCTTCCTTTTGATTGTACTGAAACTGATGTGGCCGAGTTCTTCCATGGTCTTGACATAGTTGATGTTCTTTTTGTTCACAAAGGAGGCAAGTTCACTGGTGAAGGTTTCTGTGTTCTGGGGTATCCTCTTCAAGTTGACTTTGCTCTTCAAAGAAACAGGCAGAACATGGGCAGAAGATATGTTGAAGTTTTCAGAAGCAAGAGGCAGGAATACTACAAGGCAATTGCAAACGAGGTTTCAGATGCCCGAGGTGGTTCACCTCGACGAAGTGCTCCCCGGGCCAAATCATATGATGAAGGAAAAGATTCAGCTGAACACACCGGGGTGTTGCGACTAAGGGGATTGCCATTTTCTGCAAGTAAGGATGACATTATGGATTTCTTCAAGGATTTTGGGCTCTCAGAGGATTCTATTCACATTGTAATGAATTCAGAGGGAAGACCTTCTGGGGAGGCTTATGTGGAATTTGCAAGTGCTGAAGATTCAAAAGCAGCAATGGTAAAGGATAGGATGACCCTTGGGAGTCGCTACATTGAGTTATTTCCTTCGTCACACAGTGAGATGGAAGAAGCAATTTCAAGAGGACGGTGATTCCTTCTCATTTACTTGCTCTTTTGTAGTTATACTTGTTAGCTTGATCTTATAATTAAGATTTTGGTCAAGGATATATATTTTATTGCTGTATTTGTTTTAGGATCCATATACTTTTTTCCCAATACCCAGATGAGAAAATATGACAGTTGGTAAGATTGAATTTTGTGGATTTATCTATTCTTGGTCCCCCATAGGATGAAATCAATCCCCTTACTGCTAAATTTCGAATATCTTTTTTTAGCAGTCCTAATATCTAAAATAGTGGGTGGGTTAGTGTTTTCTTGCAAATTCTGTAGCTTATTTAATGCTTTTGGAAATTAAGACTGAAGAAACAGCATTTTTTGTCCCTTTCTTGTAATGTGTTAGGCATGCATGCAACTACCTTTGTCATATTGTTTGCCATCATATTCTTCATTTCCAACTTTGACTATCTCAACAATCAAAAAGCTAGTCACAGTACGTTGTACTTTTTCTATTTAATGCTTACTGGTTTTCCCTCTTTCTTACCCTTTTACGCGCCAAACACCTCTTGCTCAGTAATTTTAATTTCCAAAACCAGTTCTTGAGATTGCTAATAATCTTGAAAGAGAATGCTATAAAGATTATGTTAAGATAATTTTTTCTATAGATACCTCTAGTAGAAAAAAAATTAAGAAGATGAAGAATATTATTTTGTTTTTTCATTCTTCTTTTTTAGAAGTGTTTATTGAAATTGTTTTTTCTGAATACACTTCTAAACATTATTTAAGTCATATCCACAGTAATCTACAAATTAGATATTTGCATGAAACAGTTTTATAATAGTATTGCATGGTGATTAATGTTGGTTAAAAATGAGCATAAATTACTGAGAATCCCTGGTAACAGTAACAACATAGTATTCTAATAGTTATTCAAGATTCCTCACTGTACATAGTGATGATGATAATGCAGCAATGTTCTGTGTAGAAATTAAATTTGATTGTATGTAGTGGAAGAAGGGACATGCAAGAATCGGAAAATTTTGGATGGATATGGAAATGTGGTCCTTGTGCAATCTGAAGTGTCTGGTGGCATGGACTATCAAGTGTGAACACAATCTGGCTAGCTATCAATGTCCTACTTTTCAACTCAACTATTTCTGTTTATATGATCTAATAAATTCGCTGTATAATCTAATTCAATTAATTTAAGTAAATTAGGTTAAATTTTCTTTTGTGATTGAATCAAATCAATCACATGGAGAATGACAACAGGAGAAGTCCAGTTTCCAAACTAGGAATTCATCATGTCCTTCTATCGAGTGAGTATGAAATTTTTATATTCGTCTCTACATCACATAATTCGTATTCATGTTTTTACTATTTCAGTTATTAATTCAATAATTCCAAGTTATAAAAATCACATTAAAGTTAACATAATATTTTATAAATTTAATATTAAAATGTCACATGTTAAGAAAATATATTTAAATATCAAGTTTAAGTACTAGACAATGGAATAAAGGTCAAATTATTATAAAAACAAATAAAAATATAAAAATGTTCTAAAAACTGTTTGATTTGATGAGATGGAGGATTTCATTTCCTAACATGAAATAAATTGTTTTAATGAAATAAATAAAGAGAAAAAAAATATAATCATTCATGGAAGGAGAAATATATTGGAGATCTAGGTAAATTAAGTATATATCAAACAAGTTAAACCGTTAAGAAAAAATAAAAGTGGTTTCACCAAAATAAAGGTTCACGAAATTTGAAATTTGAAATGAGGAGTACAAAATTCTTATGAGAAAAAAATAAACAATAATACAAATAATAAATAATGAAGTGTGTGCCTAATGAGCTCTTTAATTTATTGAGATTCAAGTTTATATATAGTTTTTTAAATGTAATATATCATTTGAACAAAACCATAAAAATAAAAAATTTGTATAATCAAAATTGTAAAGAAAAAATAACTTTAAGATATAAAATGAATTATGTAAATTTCGAACAAATTAAATAATTGATTGAAAATCAAAAGTACCTAAATATTTTAGATTAAATTAATAAATTGTGAGTATTTTGGTAATTTAAAATTGGATATGAGAACAATGACAAATTTTGTTACCAATATCGAGGTGAGATAGATATATAGTTATTATCATCTATATATTCAATTTAAAAAATTAAATATTATTTATACTTAACCATACCTCTATCTGATTAATATATAAAATTGAAATAAATTTAAATGATATCTACAATAACAAATTTATTTGACATTGGTATTAATAAGTGATTAAAGTGAACCTAATACACAAATACACAACAAAATACTCTAAAAGGCATATTGAAAAATTTAGTCATATGCTATTTTTAATATGTTTTAGTTTTAATATTTAATTTTTCAGCTATAAGTTTTATTTAGTTTTAGTTGCAATATTGTAAAAATAATATTCAAAATCTATGAAAAAAGGTTGAAAATTTATTTATTTTCTTATGAAAATATTTTTAAAAATTTATAACAAAATTTACTAAACTTAATCCAATCCCATGAATGATGAATTGGGCGTAAAAAAGCACTACAAAAATTCAACGTTACTTTCCATGAATAGATGAATGATGGTTTCCGTTGATGTTCTTTTAGTCATGAATATTTTAGTTTAAAATTAATTAACTCGAAAAATATTATGCAATTTATTGTAATAAACAATGCATTTTCTAATTTCCAAATAACCCTTTCATTGGTACAGTATCTACTGAATTCATTAGTGTCTCTTCTCATTCACCTTTTTTTATTCAGAGTTGTTTAAAAGGAAAAAGTTTAGTACCACTTTGATTAATCAGTACATTCTTTTAATTCTAGTCTTAGAAATAGAAATAAATATATATACTTAATATAATATTAAATGGGTAAAAAATAAAATACTACCATATTTAGTATCTAGAAAATATAAATTAACACTACTTTTGAAGTAATTTATTCAACGTTAAGATCCAAATAAACTAATTAATCATAATTAAGATCAAATAATTATTTAGTCATAGCATATTGGCATTACATATTTATTAATTTTTGTTTTTTTTCTAAAACCACCTTTAACATTAATAAAATTAAAATTACTATGCTTCAACAATCACCTATTGAATGAAGATAAATAACTTTTAATAAGTTTATTTTCTTAAAAGAAAACTAATTAATACAAATACCATTTTAGATTAATTCTTATATGAGAAAAAAAAAAACCCATACACTACTCCCTATTTAACATGAGTTTCAGGGATGTGCATGGTTATCACCATAAAGCAAGTATTCACCTTCCATCAACTCAGATTCTGTCAATCCATCAGACATATGCATGCATGCATGCATGCAAAGCTACCTACAATAAATCACCACCTTAAATTCTTAAAACCGTCCTTGTTTTTTGTTCCAACACAATATTCAAACTTTACATTTATAAATAAATAAAAAATGTCAGTTTTCTTTTTATCATATCTTAGGTTTATATGGAGGAGGAAGTTTTATCGAAGAAATATAACACTGATTAAATTTGAGTCTAACAATATCAGACATTAATACTATTTTCAACCTAAAATATTAAGACAATGTGTTTATGAGTCTTTATTTTATATAATATTCAATTTTTTCATTTTTAACTAATGTGAAATTTAAACTTACACTTAAATTCCTAAACAATCATAGTATAATATTGCTAAAGTAATTACATCTGATATACATATTACTTTAGTGGTAGAAATAAGAAAGATTCAAAATAATTTATTTAAGAGGAATTATGAACAATACTTTATGCAAGTCACTGTTTCACCATTGTAGGAACATGCTCATCGGATTCTCCAGAAGTAGTGAAGGACGCAAACAGAGTTTTATAATCTAACATGTTTAGTGACCATGTTCTTTGTTTTTTTCTTTCAATTTTAAGTTTTTGTGTTATCATATTCTATTTTCAATCTGTGATTTTTTGAAATAGTTTATTTTAGAAACGCTGACAGCTTTATGGAAAAACTTAAAAAAAAAAAAACTTTTCTTAGTGCAATTGAAACATGCATATCTTAATTGTAATGGTGCTTGGATGTATCTGGAATTTCAACCAATATTTTTTTGTTTCAAAAGATATATATGAACTGAACTTTGTGGAACAGGTACATGTAAAATATTTTAAGTTGAGTCAGGTTCCAGAAAAGACAATAGTTACATAGTTGTCAACCTTTTCTTTAATGTTTTTCATTTCTTTTGTTCATCTTCAAATACACTCAGTGATTATATATATATATATATATATATATATATATATATATATATATATATATATATATATATTATTTAGGTTTTGGGCGGCTTATAGACTCCAAAGAAAGTCTATGAAATGATTTCAAAAACAATTTATGCACTAATACTTCTAGTTTAGGTTTCATAAATATACTGAAAAAAAATATAGAAAAAGATTATTTATGTACATATATTTTTCATACCAATTTAAATATATTTTTTTTCTCAAATTTTTTGTGAATTTTAGAATTAGTACATTTTTAAAATTTTATATTAATTTAATCATTCATTTCTAAAAATAAGTGAAATTAGTTATTTTTATCAAATTTTGTTAAGTTTATTTGACATTTTAAATATATTTTATGATAATACTTAAGTTAATATTGAAGCGAAAATATGTTAAACGATGTAATTAATTTAAATATTATCATAATAAACTTTAAAAAATGATTAAAATAACTAAGTTCATGTATTTTAATAAATGAATGATTAAATTGGTCAAAAATTTTAAAAAAGAACTAATTCCAAATTTCACTTAAACTACTTAGAGAACAAAACATATTTAACCATAATAAATATAATACACTTACACTTAAATTAATGTACATATATTTTTAAAACAGTGATACTAAATAAGATTAAATTGTGTACATATTTTACTTGATTAAACTTAAACTTTTGTTATTATTTTAACGCGATAGTATGTTATCAAAAATATGGTTTAACAATTATGTGCACAGTTCAAATAAAATAAATTGTATTGTATTGATAAGTTTCACAAAAAGTTGAGTTAAGAAAAGAATTGATTTAAGTGTTTTTGCCGACATTTTTAATGATGATGCAATTTACATATGATGCAGAGGTTGCAACTCTGACATGTGATTGTTTGCAACTCGAAGGGACAACCGACACCAACCTCTCTATATTTTGTATTTAAAATTTATGTGTGGACCAAAGGAGCATGCCCATTTGTCTCTCATACTTCTTATCATTCATCAAAATCGTAACACTAAAAATCCTCAATATATATATAAAGATTATTTGTTTGAGATGTGTCTATGATTTTGTCTATTGAAAAATATAAAAAAAATTAATACGAGTTTTGGTATAGTTACATATTATTAGGGATTAGGTATAAAGTTTAAGGTTTAGAATTTTGAGATTAGATATTAGAATGTCATGGTGGACTGCATATTTGCATTAAAAGAAATCTGTGGGTGAGTTAAAGTCTGTAAGTTTAAATAGATTTTTCATATAATTTGAAGGAAGTCTAAATGGATAAAGTGTGTATAAATTTGATTAGTTTGTTGTTTGAATAATTTTTTTTAATATTAAATATTTTTATTTATTTATTTATTAAAATCATATATATATATATATATATATATATATATATTAATATATAAGTAGTAGGAACTTTAATTTTATTTTATGACTTTAATTTGTTTATGTAATTTCTTTTGTCTTACGGTAAATTAATCTTTAAATTTTTTAAATTATTATATTAAAAGTAAACTTCTGTTTTTTTTTTATAACTTTGTTGATTTTGTTTCAAAATTTTTCTTTTATATCATTTCACACTTATATGAAATGAAAATAAACATAATAACTTGTCAGCTTTTGTGCAAATTAGTTCTTCAATCAACATTACCAATTTACATATGCTATTAAAAGTTTAAATTCAAATACTTTATTTCAATTTAATAAGTAATTTGGACTTCAAGTTCTAGATATGCAATTATTAAATACTAATAGAAAAATAGGATTACATATATTAGTATAAAGTTTTTATTGGTTTTATCACTAATAATATTCATTTTTAAATAAAGTTCAATTAAAATATTATTATATACTCTAAAATTTCAATTATATTGATATCTCAAAAAATATTTATTATCTGTTATTATATAAAAATTTATTAAAAATATAAAGAATACAAAACATGAAGACCAAACCAAATTTATGTTAAGAAAAGAAAAAAAAATACATGAAAAAAAAATCTGACCTTAAACTAACTTTTGTCTATCTTTAGTTATTTGCAACGTAATGACTATTAACATTGTTGTTACCCTTTAGCGTTACTTGTTATTTTGTTGCTATTTATAGTGGTGTTACTCGTATTCTCGACACTCTTTTCCGATGTGTATTATTTTTTTCATCTATTTTTAATGCATTTAAAAAGAAACTTTTGTCTATTTTAAATATCGATTGAAATTTATTTTTAAGATTTCAACTATGTTTAATTATTGGATTTTGAATCAATGAATTACGTTAGGAATACTCAGAGAACCTATTTTGTAGAATTATACAACACATTAGACATGATTGCTTTGTAAATTTATTTTTGTTATTTTGATACATATTATTGACGATTGTAATAATCATTGTAGTCATTAACATATGTAACTGTTTATTTTTTATAGTTTTGAAACTCACTAGTTTTAGTTTTATTTCTATAGGTTGCTTAATGAGAAGCATAATTAAAATTAAATAAATATTAATAAAAATTTAAAAGGTTAATAGAATATGGTTATCGAGAGAGTCATAGTCTATAAGGAATCATAAATTATTCTTGGAATAACCATAAGATGGTAAGTGATAAAGATTATAGTTAATGAAAAAACCATAATTTAAGTGATAAAATAGACTGAACTGTAATCTATAAATGGTAATAGAGTATAGTTATTGTGAGTGATAGTCTATAGATTATGATTTAAACTATGGTTTAAACTATGGTATGATAGACAATGATCTTATAATCTGAGATTAAAATTATAAAATAACTATATAATTTATGACCTTTATTATACTAGTGTGAATAAATTAAATATTCACATGTGTGGATGTGTACAAAATGTTTATGACCTTTAATATAAATTAAATATTTATGTTATGTGTGAATGTGTACAAAATGTTTACATGTAATTTGATAATTTATCACATTTTTTTTTAAGATTATTCAAATAAAATGGATAAGAAATACAGTTTTTTTACCTTTTCTTATACGACTTGCCTAGCTTTATGTTAGAAAAAAATTACTCAGATAATATTAATAATAATAAAAATATAAAATGATATAATAATAATTATTAAATCAATAATAATACTGAGACAATATATAAAACAATCAATATTAATGAGAGATCAACAATTATAATAATAATATTAAATAAAAGATAAGATAAAAGGTAGGGGAGTAGAAATATACTGGATTGAGGCATGCATAGCGCTATTCTTAGAGAGAAAACGTTCCTACTGCACAGGGCTAAACAAATATATCAATACACAATCATATGTGTTTCTTATCATATGCGTTTCTCTTCCAAGATACAACAACCCGTCAGATCGATCGAGTGCAGTGAAGGATCTCCGAACCTTATAAACACCACTGTCTTAAAAATAATATAGAGAAAAAAAGAAAAACAACACTTTTAAGAAAGACTCTAGTGTTTGTTGTCTTTATTGTTGTTGTTGTTGTGTCTTTCTCCATGCACCTAGGAGATATTTATAGGTAGAAAAGGGAGACAAAGAAGTAAATAGTAATAAAAATATAGCCGTTAGCCATAAAAACCATTAACCCATAAATTAAAGATTTACAAAAACTTCAATAACAATATATATTAAAGTTGTCTATTCTAAAAACAAATGATATATTTAGATTTTTTTTCGAATATTGGTAAAATAAATACTATTTATCGAGTTTAACGATTAAATATATGATATAAAAACAACTTTATATGTCATTTAATTACATGTGATCGTAATTTTTCAAGGTAATTACTATAAAACATTACTAAATATATATAATATCATTCACAATAAATTTTTATTTGTTTTTTTCATTATTCTTCTTGTTTCATCCGTGAAATATTAATCTTTCTCATATTTGTTAATTATATGATTTTTCATCCTATTGTAAAATAATATTTATTTTATATGGCAACTCCTGATAGCATTCGAAGTAGATTGATACTCCATTTCTTAATAATCATTTATGTCCTGAATATAACGATATAAAAGTAAAAATAAAAAATAAAAACAATTAACGAACCAATAAAATTCATATAATTAAGAAAATCGATACTCAGCAGATCAAATGTATTTCTAAAAAAATCATAGATAATATGAGATGAAAAGTCATAACACCAAACAAACTTTTGTTTAAATCAGTTTGATTATCAACACATTTGTTACATTCATGATATATGTGTGAAACTTTTAAAATTAAACATGTACCTATAATGATAATGATGTCATTTACCTTTCAATCTTTAAATATTGAGATTATTGAAAAAAAAATCACCAATATTCAATCACTTGTTAGCCAAATGATTAATTCAGTGTATAATATATTAAAATTGAAGGTTTGAATTTCATGTGACAAATAATTAATGAAATTTGGATGTTAACAGATGTCAAAGTTTATAATGTCTACCACAAACTTATTTAAAAAAAAGTTTAAAGGTTTAAATATTATTTATAAATTTTATTCAATTTTAATTAACTTATAATTTTAAATATATTGTGATGGGTAACAAATCATCTTAACTTGTTTTAAGAAATAAGTAAATAAATATTTTTTAAATAAAATTAAAAATAAAATATATTATTTTGAAATATGAATGATGTTAATAAAATTATTTTTAATTTTAGAAATAATTATCTATATATACCATGATATATATATATATATATATATATATATTAATAACATTATATCATCTTTCTTATAAAAAATAATTTACTCATTATACAAAAGAAAATGAGAGAAAGAAAATAGAGTGAGAATTTGTATTGTTTGGATTAAAGAAAAAAGAGAGTGAAAAAAAAGTTTATAAATGACTCGATTAACATGGTAAATTAAAAAAACTATAAAGTGATAGAAATAATCAATTTGTTCTTATAATTATAAATTAAGTTTAATTAAATATCAAATTTGAATTTATTTAAATATTAAATATTATTATTATTATTAATATTATTAATATCGTAATTTCAATATTTGTTATATAATAATTTTATATTATATGATATAACATCATAAATTATGTTATTAGTATAATCAAATATTGTTACATGTATAACATACATGATCTTTTCAAGTAAATGTAAAAAAAAAGCGGAAATTTTGTGCTAACTATTTTTTCATTTTACTTACCTAAAAAATGAACATTCAAAATTATATCTTTCCTATCAAATGATCAACGAAAATAAATAAAATTTTTCATAATTTAATTCACATGAATTATTCCATTAATTGTCTTCACAATCACAAGAAAAATCAATTTTATTTTTGTTATTAATTAAAATAAATCTTACTATAAATCTATAATATTCATCTAGCTTTTTATTATAAATATGTTAAAACTAACAAAACATAAATGTTTGAGATAAAAAATTATCAATTTTATTAAATTTTTTCATTATATTAATAAGAGATAAGACAATTTTGTAATATATAAATAGATAAAAAAACTTAGTTTATAATATTATTTGTAAAATGAAATTAATTTTAAAATTTTTTCATTAAAAAACATAATCTGTCGATAAATTTTACAAACAAATAATTACTAATGAAATTTTGTCCATTAAAAATTATTATTTATCGACAAATGTAATACATGATTTTTTTTATACCACAATTTATTTTTCTTGTTTAATCATTCTGGAAATCTTTTGAGTTTACTAATTTAATCCTATTTTAACTAATCTATATCTACAACAACTGCTTCTAGTTAAGTAAGTAATTAAAGTACGAAGTAGATAAGTTTTGTACTGATTTATTATCCTCCCACTCGTGTAAAATTTTCTAGAACTCTGTGCATACTATGCTACCAATTATTAACTCCATACTCACTCATAAACCTTTTTTATTACATCCTTATCTTCTTCAACTCCCTTTTTTTTTACACAAAAACACTTTGAATCAAAAACATGGTGGCTCGTGACCTTAACCTACCTAGAAACCTAAAAAATTCTAGCAACCTCAAAAATTCTTGTGTTCCTAATAATCTCTTCTTTTCACCTGTGTTTATCCAAATACTAATGCAATCAATTCCAACATCGAAAAGTTCTCTGGTGGTAAAACGTGTAATGGAATATGTTCATTGCAATACATGGGTGAAAAAAAAAATAGAAAAAAAAATGAATGGAATAATAATAATAGAGTTTTAGCAATTAGCACACCCCTCCTAGGATCCTATGACGAAGAACAATAGAAAAACAATTTAGGAGTCTGATTCTGATAAGGTGAACCTATAATTTAGGGCTAAAAGACAAAACAATAGGACTAGAAGACAACCCTCTGTGCCCCTCCTATATTTCAACCCCTAAATTAAATTAATGTTACCAAACAAACACATCAATTAGTGGGTGCATGCTTAGAAATAATAACATAAATATTTTAATGTCTGAATCACACCATATGAGAATCTTAACTATTAACTGTTGTTCCTCGGGCAACGGGCACCTTCTCCTCCATCTACGAACCACAATGTACTAAGATCAATAAACTACAACTTCAAGAAATTAGAAGCTATGCTTACTAATTAATGATCATCATCAAACCCATTAGTTCAAATATGTAAAAAATATTATTACAATTTACGCAATTAAAGAGGAATTTTTCGTGCTTTGAATGGAGGGAATATACCAAGAAAAAATGCAGAGAGTTACACATGAAATAGCCTCAAGTTGTGGCTACTATAGTGACATTATTGTTAAAAGGTTTCCTTTTTTGGCGACATTATTATTATTATTAAATAAACAAATAAAGTGGTAAAGATTTGATGGATGATGAATTTGGGTAGATCCTACTTACCTAGTACCCGAATTTGAATGTAAGGTAGCCATGCACAGTGCATTTGAATGGTAGCTAAGTTCTAAAAAATCCTATGTGATTAAACAAAAACAAAAAACTGAAAAGAAAAGAAGATTCTTTGGTTTAATTACTAAGCCTTTAACACTTTTGGTAATTGATGAAATCCCAGAAATTCAAGTGAAGACATGTCCATCAATAAAGTTTCAATAGGGTCCCCAAAATTTGAATGTGCCTCTCTCCCTCTCTAACTCTCTTTGACTGCTACGGGCAGCCCTGCCCGCTGCCCGTCATAATTCCAACATTTAAGATAAACAAACCCAAATAAGGTTGTCACAAATGTAAAAATCAAAAATCAAAATCCTCACTTTTTTCTTCTCCAAAAAGAGTTAAAATTTGAGCCTGTAATCTCCTCTGAAGTGCTGCTAGGTCTTTTCTTTTCTATTCTCATAGGTTTTGTCTTCTTATGTTAATGTAATTTGGGGTTTCTTGAGTTATGTCATTAATTACTGCAAGAGTGTAATTATGATTTGGTTGGAAACTTAGGTTTGTGTAAAAACTGTAGCATACCTCTTCAGAATGCCAAAATGGGTGTTTAAAAAGTGCTTGATGTCCCTTTTAAGAAACCTTGTCTTGAAGATTCCTTGCTCCACTCTCTTGAGTTTGGCTATTTCAGTGTGATAGTGGTGTCAGTTATATATATACAGAAGGGGTGAAGGAGAGATAGTTCCCACTTGAATCATCATTACCAAACTTCTCCACAAAACCAAATCCTCTCTCACTCTCCCTCCCAACTTTTGAGTCAAAAATTATCATTTCAAACTTCTCTTCTCCTGTAGGATAAGTTTGTGCCTTCCAAGTGTTTGTTTTTGTGACCCTGCTCTGGTGCCTGCCCTGGTAAAGGTTCAATATCTTGTAGTTGCCAGCTTTTGTACATGCCAGTTTATACCAGACTTTACCACTTCTTTTAAACCAAACCCCTCCAGAATAAGCTTTTCCCTCCTTTGTCTCAAGAAAATGGCACCTTCTGGAAGGACAACAACTGCAGCAACATCAACAAGGACAGCCTCAAAGACAAACACCACCACCACAACAACAACAAGGAGAACAAGACAGCAAAGAAGAACAGTACAGTTAAAGAAGAAGAAGCAGCAGCACACAAAGAGCAACAAAAAGCAAGAGACTGAACTTGTTCCCACTGTTTTACCCTCCAGCTGCTCCTCCATAAGCTCACAAGACTCCTCAAAGGAAGTGGACATGCAAGGTTCTTCTGAGGTCATTGATGTGTCCTTAAGTCCATGCTCCACACCAAAGGGTCAGAAGTTTAGGATTCCTGAGATTTCAACATGCCCTCCAGCACCAAAGAAGCCAAGGGTTCTTTCCAATTGCTCTTTGCGAAGGTCTCCACTTTCATTCTTTGTACCACCTGACTTGGAGCACTTTTTCTTAGTGGCACTTCGAGATGTCTCAGTTTGATTTTGTGTGTTAATAGATGATTGAGAAAGATACATGTGTTATAGTAATAAGATCATCACACTTTAGAAGATGGACTTTTGAAGTGGTTTTAGTATATTTTCTCTTCCTGTGTGTACCTCTAGCAAATGACAGAGGTATGCTTTTGAGAACTTTAGATTTTCGTGTGTTCATCTTAGAAATAGTTACCACTTCCCCCTTTCTTCAATTTCTGCTAATTTTAACAATTTGTAGGGTTTGCAGTCACTAAATTTAGCTTGGGTGGTTCCCCAACTAAATTTAGATTTTTAGCTTACTTTCATTTTTTTTTTCTTTTCCCTCTTATAGAAGACATGTTCTGACCTTCAAGTGTGTGCTGAGTGCAAATGTAATGGGTTTGGTTTAAGGTGTGTGAGTGTTCAAGCTTGCAACTCAACAAAGCTTCAGCTGTCGATTAGAGAAAGTAAAGTCATACACTTTCCTTTTGTATGAAAAATCCCTCTGTTTTCTTCTCCCTCTGCTTCTCATACTGCATCACTTGTTGGCAATGATACTTCTACTTTCACAGTTAATTTTGGTACCCTTTTGTTTTCTATGATACATTCATGGCGACAATAAGGTAGGTAAATTGTTACCAATCCATTTTCTGCATTACAGAAATAAATAATTTCAGAAGTAGTAGTACTACTCTGTACTCTGCAGATGAATACACGCAAATTGGTATAATAACAAATTCAAATCAAATCAAACATCATCTTCAATACCTGATATCATGATTAGCCACTCTTTGTAATTAAGTGTTTGATTTTTAATCTGTAGTTGGTAAGACTAAACCCCACTAATCATTATACAGTAGCACTATAGTTTGTCTTCAACATTTGATTAAATTAGGCTAAAATAGTGTATACCATAGTCAAACCAAGGGTCCACCACATGATACATGAAATTAATGATACTGTCTGTGTCACCATCTCTTCCTCACAAACAAAACTCATTTTTCACAGACGACCCTTTTCTAACTATGTTGTTTTGTTTTCTTAAAAAATAACTATGTTACATTGTTACTCCTTATTTGGATCACATGAAGTCATAGGGATTCTACATGACTACAAAACACAAATCTTTTAAAATCATTTTGCAATTTTGCCTCGAGACAATTTTTAAGTGGAAGCAGTGAAGACATAGGCTGCATAGGTTCTGTCATGACAGTTTTAGCCCTTTCTGTCCAAGTTGGAAGTTCATGAAGGCTCGAGGTGGACGTATTTGGTGTACAGTTTCATTGTTTATTCATGAAAAAATCAACATCTCACGTGACACAGTAATATACGCAGATATTTTAATCAGGATTATACTTGACAAATACTTGTCTTAATATGTATTATGATAGTTAATAATAGTTAATAATGCAGGTTTTGTATTAACAAATGATGTGGTTTTCTTACAGAGGAGTGGCTAAATGGTGACTGAGAAGGTGGAAATGAAATGATTTTTATTAAGATGTGTGGTTTTGTGTGTCTGTGGATATGCCAGCATTTAGAAGAGAATCCAATGAAAGACTCTCGTGCGGGTGTGTCATTGTCATGTTAGAGAATCTCAAGAAATTTCTCATCATTTTTTTTTTCATACTTTTAGACTTTTTCTGCTTCATCATAGTTCTCAGTAATAACTTTGAGAGCAATTATACTCTACACACGGATGTACACTATTCCTCTCTACATATTGATAATAGTATATTCTGTTTATTTACTTAACTGAAGATATACATATGTATAGAAAATATTAACTTAGAGAAACATAGTTAATAAATAATATGTCTTTTAAGAATATAACAATAAGTATTTAAGTTACCATTGTAAATATTAACACAGTAACATTCTTTGAGGAAAAAAAATATTTTTTTAATGATTTATGTAGTAGAAAAGAAGTAAAGGGAATGAAGATAATTGAAATAGAAAAAAAAAGTCAGAATAGAGATAATTAGACTGAGAAGAAACATATATGAAATAGAATAAATTTAGAGATTTATTTAATTTAATAGAAGTAAAAACTAAAAATAAAAATATTTTATCGAGATTATTTAATTTTAAAATTTTATGATTACTAATATATTTTTATTTATATTGATAATATTATTTTTATTATTATTTATTTTTATTATTATTTGAAAATGAACTACATAATCAATTAAAAGAAAATGCTCACCGCGGTATCCTCAGAAACACCGATATATTTAATGATATTTGATGTTATATTTTTACATTAAAAACTAAAATAATTAATTTTATTATTTTAAATAATAACAAATTTTATAACAAATTTTATAAAGAAAAAAATGTCATTTAAAATTTCTAAACAATATATCTTACTTAAATTAAACATTTTAGAATTTCTATGATCTCTACCAGAATGCAAGCAAAAAATCTCTCCATGACACTTAAAGAGTCATTTTTTAGTGGAAGCTTGAAACATTTGAAAGTATTTCATTCTTGAAAAAAGAAATGAAATTTATAGTCTTTTTTCAAATTATTTCAACATGAAAATATCGCCTATGTGAAAATTTTTTCCCTTTTTCAATAATATATTTTGTCATTCTTTCAAATTAATTCTTTTACATTTGATTATATTTTAATTTTTAACAATATTAAAATATAGTTATTTAATTATTTAATTATTTTTTAATTTTTAATAAATGTGTGCATCAAATACTTATTAATTAGAGTTATATATTATTTATGATATTTTTGTCTTTAAATAAAATAAAATTACATTTATAATAATTAAGTCAAAATTCCTTTAATATTATAAATAATCATACACTTTTATAAAATTTAAAAGATATTAATTATTTTTAGCCAGAGTGTTTTTACTGAGGACCTAGAAAAAAATAGTAAAAACAAAAAATCCATATATCTTTCACCCATTTGCACAAAAAGTGCATGTGGGTTTATTTATTTATTTTTCTAATTCTCTCTTATAAAATTATTGCAGTCTCTTATCTTATTTCTTTTATATGTTAATTTACTTTAAAATCTATTTCAGTATTTGAAATATCATCCTTCTTTTTTTAATTAAGAGATGTTTCAAAATAAAAATTGTTAACAATAAAATTTTGTATGAAATCAGTATTTTCAGCAATATATGCTCCTTTTATATTTGCCTTTAAAATGTAGACAAAAATAATTTAATATAAAATAAAATTTATTTTCCAAAAAAAAATCTTTAAAGTACAAATAATTTATATTTTTATATAAATTAAACACTATTTCCTTTATATTAAACTATCTGACATTAAAAAAATATTATAATAAAACAATTTTAGTAAATCACTACAAAAAATTTATAAAAAAGCTTACAAACTTTTATATATATATATATATATATATATATATATATATATATATATATATATATATATATATATTATAAGTTTACCATTAACCAATTCCTTCTTGAAAGCTTGTATTAAACATTCTTTACTAGAGTCTGACCTCTAATTCATTTTAGAATCTTAGGTATACAAATCTTGGTCGCATAAATGAAGATAAGTTCAAGGTATATTCATATATGACTTCAACATATATGTTAATTTATATTTTTGGACCTAACATATGTTTGATGACAACGCAATAAACTTTTCTCAAACTTCTCATCATCACCGAAATTTAATATTGTATATATTGTAACTCTATCATCGAAATTATTCGCATGGATTAAAATAATAGTTTGAGACAACTTATTATAGCTTTTTTATTTAAAGTCAATATTTCTAAAACTAAATCCTTAAAATTAGGACCTATCTAGTAAGTGATGTACCAAATTATAATAATGTCTGTGTATATAAATAAATAAAGGAAAATCTCAGGAAAGGCTAGACTTAAAACAATTTATATCTGAGGTTAAAATGTAAAATAAAAACTATAAATTTCTTCAAATTATTCGATTTTTTAATGTAAAATTAATTTTAAAGTTATCAGAATTAATTTTATCGTATGAAATTATAAGAAAAAGAATTCTAATTAAACAAAAAAAGAATATCTTTTTGTGATGGCATGCATTTGTCGTAGCATTTGTTTTTTCAATATTCGTAGCCGATGTTATGTATAAAAATACGCGCTTTTGTCTTTTTCCCGAAAGACAAGCCAAAATTGAATATTACATTTGAATCTATGAATTCGATTAGTTGAAAAAAAAGAAAAAGTGGCTGAAGAATAAATTCCTATTTAAAAGTTTGAATATTTTGTTTTTCAGTTCCTTTTAATTCAAAGAATACAAATTGGACCAATATAACAAAGTTGAATCTCACTTTCAATGATCTTCATCATTCACCTCACACATAAATATTCAATGTCATATTCCAAAATTCAAATAGAATCTTGCTGCTGGAGTATTTAAATTTTTGGGGATAGAAATTTGTTACACAAGTTTAATCTCTGAAACATCTCTTGATATAGATGTATATAACATTATCACTATTTAATTATTATTTATATATATATATATATATATATATATATATATATATATATATATATTATGATATTTTTTAACAGTTAAATTATTTTAATAGCCAGATAATCCATTTTATTATGGATGAAATAGAAATAAAAAAAAAATATTAAAACGTCTTGATATGGTAAAAGAACACAGGAACCATTAGAATTTTTCTATGTTAATCAAATAGCATTTTTTTTTAATATTATTTTAAGAAGTAGCTACAAGAAACCCTTATCTATGTATTAAAAAAAAAAGAAACTCGAAATGAATGCAAAGATATTTAAGCTTTAATTAGAAATTATAGTTAAGGCTGAAAAAAAAAGAAAAATGGGATTATGGAATTCAGTAGCTTCTTTGAAAGTTCTGAAGCAAAAATGAGTGTCAACTTACATGATGGTTTTCTAATAACACGACTTTGTTAAAATGAATCTGCTTGGTTTAATTCACAGAAGGTAAATTGCACTAAGTTATTTAATTGATATGGAAGTATTGTGTATCTAGCCTCACTCTAAGATTTAGAAATAATAATATTATTATACACTTTTTTTAACACCGTAATATATGTGGTCAAACTAATTAAATTAGCTTTTAATAAAAAAATTGTATTTACTGATGGAAAAAAAAATCATCAACAAAACAAAATTTATTGACAAATTTTACTGATGATTTTTAGGATTTTAAATACCAACAAAAATATTCATCGATAATAGATCTTTCATAAAATCTATTAATAATTCAAGTTTTTTATTAAATATTTGTCGGTAAATCTTGTTAGTAAAATAAATGTTAAAGTTTCCATTTTATAATTTTAACAATGTTATGATAAAATTTGTTGGTAAATATGTTGAAAATGAATTTTTTTAAACCCATTCTTTTTTTTTTTAAATTTATTGGTAATTATATTTTTGAAAATGCGTTGGTAAATCCTTTAGTAATTCCATTTGTAAACCTTTAATAAAATAGGTGTGAAATTTGACAAAATATTCATTATGAATTAAATGGAGAGATAAGTGAGAAGAGAAAGAGAAGAAAGACTAAGGGGGAGGAGAAATATGTGGTCTCATTAGTTATGGCGGTGACAACGACATCAATGACAATAGTAGTAATGGTAGAAGAGGAGGAGGAAAAAGAGAAGAAAGAGGAAAAGGAAAGCATAGAGGATGAGAAAGAGGAGAAAGAAGAGGAGAAGGAGGCAAAGGTGGTGGCGACAACAATGACGATGATAGATGTGATATTTATCAATAAATTTTACCAACAAAAAAAATCATCGATAATTATAGAAAAAAAATATTTAATGATGGATTTTCAGTCATCGATTATTACAAACATTTTTTTTATTCGTTGGTAAAATTTATTGACGAACATTTTATCGACAGAACTTGGACAATCGATAAGTCATCATAGTTTTACTTTACCAACAATTTTTTCTTGTCGCGGACAGATTGTGTCTGTCAATAAATTTGGTTTTTCTTGGCATAAGTAGTATTTATTGTGGAACTAAATACTTATTTAACTTTATCATTATCTTTAACATTTTATTTCTTTATTTTTGGTTGGTTGTTTATTTTGTATATGTGATAGTCACACATCATTTATGAGTTGAGATTAAAAGCAATTTAAATATATATTTAAACCATTTGATATGTCTTTTAGAGATAACATGTCGAAGAAATTAAAAACTCCAAAACAGATAATATCTCATATGTGATGATTGATTTCTAATTATGTTAACAAATTTGATGTTAAAATATTGATGCCATTTGTGGAAATGAAAAATGAGATTCTTAAAACAAACCCTTGTTCCTTTTAAATTCATCAAATAATTTCAAATTACTTAGGAGTAAAAAAAACAATTTAAATTCATATTTTTTCTTATGTACTAAAAAAAAAACTGTGAAAGAAGTTCTAACAATAGAAACTTATTAAATTATCTGAAATTAATTGAATTAAAATAGTTATCGAAAATTATAATAATGTGGGGCAATGATTTCCAAATCCTAGAAGAAAATGAGTAAAATAGTATATCATATCCCTTGGTGGAATAAAAGGTGATGATATGAAGCTAACTAAGTAGGAAGAGCAGTGCCAAAGAAAAGCTTTTCATTATAAAGTGAGTTTTAAAGGTCAGCCATGTGTCAAAGAACTGATACACTACACAGAGATGATGATGATGATGATGGTGAGATGAGACTGAGTGGCTAAAGCATCTACATATATAGCTATAACTTTGAATATTGAAATCTTTTTCATATGAAATATGGAACATATATAACTGTGAAGGAAATTTTGCAGTGATTATAGATATTGGTGTTCTTCCACTTTTCTTTGTGCTACCACTTTCTTTTCTTCACACTGCTGTGGTCCCTTTTTTGTTGGCCATGCATATGCATCATCGTATACACTCACATCTTCTATTCTTTTCTTCATCCACTTCTGCATCCCCATGCAAAACTATTTTCTCAAAAACATGCATGCATGTGCACAAAGAATAGATAAATCACATTTATTTTATATATGTTAATGTATTTTTTAAATGTTATATGTTAGCATTATGTCATAATCTTATATCATCAGTTAGAATAATTATTTCACCATTTGTTCAAGACATAAATAAATAATTGAAGGTATTGTTCGATCAATTACATCATCTGTTTATAAGAAAAAGAGTTATTAAATACCAATAACATAAAAAAAAAAATACTAGTGGGAACATTTAGAGAATTTTAATGACTTTTTTATGAATTTAAAACAAGTATATTTTTAATTAAAGTTAGAAATATGAGTTTTAAAGCTCAAGTTAAAGTTACTTGTTAATTTTTAACAACCATTTTTCAATAAGTGCATTGGTGCATAGTAATATTAACAAGTGCCATATCTACAAGGATTTAACAAATATATTGAGAGTTAGTTTTTGAGTTTTTTTATTTGAATAGAGTTCATGTAAAAATAGATAGTAGTAATTTGGTTGAGTGGAGTAGGGACTATGACTTGATTTCATCTCATCTTCTTCTACTACATCACTACCATCTTGATTACTTATTATGCAAATCATTCAATGTCCTGAGAGTACTCTTTCTCTATAAATCTAGGTTCATCCCTGAATCACTAGAACCTAAGGACTTCAAACACAATGTGATTCCTCAACTTCTGGTGGAATGAATCATTGATTTAATGTGCAAGACTCTTTCATCCAGCATCCCCTCTAGGTACCACAAAAGCACTAGTACATGTTTGATGAATTGATTGGACCAGAGTTTGAGACTAATTTTTCAACTCAATCTAAACCAGTTAAATAACTGAGTGATCAAGTTATCATTAAGCATAAATCAAACCACAAACAATCAAATGAAAACAAAGATAAATATCCAAGAAGTAAAAGTGAATATAGTCAAAATTGATTACATCAAATCTGGACACGAGGGAGTTCAACTACTAATAGAATATTACAATGTACTTCTAACAACATCTACACATAAGATTTACACTAAGAACATCTCCGTCGAGCCTCACAAAGGGTTTTCTCTAGACTCAACTCCTCATCTTGGTGTTCCACCTTCTAACACTCAACACCGATCCCGATACTCAACTACACTAGTCCTTTTATCTTTTGCAAAAGTAATTCATTTTCATAAAAAAACATCATTAACATTCACAAGTAATTAATTCTCTTGACCACATTTTTGTGTTTCTAAGCTTAAGGGATATAATTTACTAAAGAATGTATAAATTTCATGTGTATTATATGTCAAAAGCATATGTCAAATTAACTAATCTAGACACTTATCAATACATATTTAAAATTTAAAAATTACTATTAGAAAAAACAATGTCCGAGTGGAATTTCAACATGTTGTTTTGATTGTGTGTTTCATTACAAGAAAATCCTTATGAAAAAGTTTACTGACCAAAAAAATAAGTCAATATACTGACCAATTTAGATACCAATTTATAAATTAAAATTTTTTTGTAACTAAAATAGTTTTGAAAAGTTATAATTGGTCTTTAAATTGGTAACTAAAATAATTTCTATTATGAATTGATCTTTAAATTGGTTACTAATATTTGCTACCAAGGTTTTGGCTATCAAAGGAATTGGCCTTTAATTAGTAATTGGATTCTAAACATATTTTTTGTCACTAAAATTGGTTGTTATTTAAAAATTTTCTTGTAGTGTTTAAACACAACAAAGCATGAAGCGTAAAACATGAATATATGTTGATCAGATCATGAGTGCTTGTGTTTCATCTAACAAATGATCGAACACAATGCCAAGTTCCAATGGAGTTGATATGTAAATGTTGATCAATCAAGCAATAAGTACAATAGAAGACTTTAAGCTATCACGAACTCAAAGAATATTCCTAAAGCTTAAGTTTGGGATGTAAGGAATGCCTTCACCATCTCCTGTTAAGATAATCACACCAAGTTCAAGCTTCTTTCAAATATCTCTTGGTATTCGAGTTAAAGTTGAAATATCCACAATTATTTTCTAACACATGTGTATGCCAACTCTAGTTAAGCTATATGCCCAATACGGTGTGCACTTTTGTCACTCTTAGAAGGAAACGGTTATGTATCCTAGGCAGACAATACTCTCAACTATCAAAGAAGTTGTGTAAAGAGGAAATGAGCAATTAATGCTACATGGAACATATATTCAGTGTTTCTCAACTCAAAAACTCGGTAAACGATAGCAGAAAAAATAAGAAGATATTCAAGTGAATTCAAAGTTACTCAATAGAAAGAAAAAGTTTACAACTGTCACTTCTTCATTAGTCCATATGAAGAAATTTTTTGAAGAAGAAATCAAGGAGAAGGTTATCATTTTGCAAGTACCAAAACTCTAACGAAAATTTTCCTTGTCCTAAAAGTTTTTGTAAGAAGAATGTTTGTGTCATCTTAGTAAACTAATAAAGAAGTCTAACTTTTGTATACCTAAAAAGAGACTACCCTCTCTAGCGAGCAAAAACTATAATTTTTTTTTATCATTCAAATATTGTATTTGTCTTCGGTTAAAAATGACTTGTTAAAAGAATACTTAGATAAACCAAAATTATTTTTGTGGAAAAGATAACTTGAACCGAGTTGATCAAGTGTGGAGGGAATTTAAAAGAATACTCAATTTGAAAGAATACTTGAATGGACTTAAATAAAATAATTCGAAGCATAAAAAATGTTTAATTATACTTGACAATATTAGTCTAGTGAGATTGACTAGTAAAAAACTAGATGTTATGAACCAGTATAAAAATATTAAATAATTTCTGATATTTTTTTATATATATATATATATTTGTTAATCTACAAAAAAAGGAAAAAAATTAAAACTAAATTTATAAAAATACTTTATTTATCATCTTAGACTCATCTACTTATCATTTGATAATATACATATGAACAATACAAATGAAAAACTGCAAAACTTTATAAACAAAATTCAATTCTCAATTCTTGTATTATTTCCTATTTTATGCAAAAACTAGTCAGTGCATCAGAATTCTCAATCCAGTGGACCTCATTTCTATTGACCAATGACAAACAAATTAAAACAGGTTATGTTGACCAACGACAAACAAATTAAAACAGAGGTTATTATGTCAACCATTTTTGCAACCTATACTATTTTGATTTAAAGTAATTAATAATTATTAAATGTGATAACTGCTTTAAATATTTAAGAGCATAATATGATTGATAAAATATATAATTTCAACACATAAATAAATATAAGTTTTCTATATCTAGACATAAATAACTACAATGTTAAATTATTGCTTAAACCGTAAATATCACTCAAAAACCAACATAAACGCTAGCACACAACAGTATATCATATCATTCCAGATTTTCTTTTCCTAAAACATTTAGAAAATTTAAAAACCATCAACTCACAAGTTCCAATACAAAATTTAAAAATGATATTTATTTAACACTAATAACCTTCGCATCTATGAGATATGCTAAAAAGGGTACTTAAATTTCAATCTTTTTCTATTTCGTACATTTTAATAAATGTCATTTAGTTACACATTTATCATAATAATCATGTAAAACTCATAACAAAGAGTTTAGTTACTTCTAAATATTAGTCCGTCACACAAATAATGGATTATCATCATAAATCACTTTTATTTATGAATTGGAATATAATGTACATTTCATTTAAAAAAATGTATAGATGTAAAAGTTTATCTTGATTTTCGAAAAATAAAATTAAAAGGTAAGCTGTTTTTAAATCGGTTCAAAATGTAATACAAGTCTTTCAAAATTTAATTATATCCATTATTAATATTATTATTTATTTATTGATATCTGAAAAGGGTCATTTGACATTTGGTGTACCATTATTTTCTTTATATATATATATATAATACTGTTATATACTATAGTTTATGATTATGATTAATAGTAGTGCCGTGTGTATTAATAATATGTCACAGACAGACACCTTGGAATGAGGGAAAAGATAAAAAAAAAAACTAAGTGAAGGCTTTGATTGTTCATACTTTTACATCCAAGAATAAAAAAAAAAATGGCCACTTGCACTTTGATTTAGGTTTAAAGTGGAGTGAATGAAGATTTTGTACAATGATGCAACTATATATTATAGTATTATATTCATTAAATGACAAGCTCTTTTACAGTGGAGGTTGCTCAATGTAACTTTTTACCAAACAAAACTTTGATTAAGTAGTTTGTTTGTTTAATCACATCTTTTGAGTCCAAGGACCAACTTGCAAAACAGAAACACTCACAAACTAAGATTGCTTAATTACCAAAATTACTTTATTATGTTCCAATGTTAATGTCATAATCATCATTAGATTTGTCATGTCACCAAGCAATGTTCCGATTCATGGCAACGCGTTTTTGGATTATGTGAAGTAAATAAGGGTTTGTTTGTTTGTTTTTCTTTCTTTCAATTTATTCCCAAAACTAGGTTTTCAAAATTAATGCAAAGTTAAACTAAATAGTTAGATCAACCTTTTCTTTCTTTTTCTCAAACCCTAGGATTCCCTTCTGCATTGTCACTGTTACTAATATATTATGCAAAGTTCATGTTATCTAATGGCTCAAGTTTAGTAAGATGCAAATAACTTATAATTAGTAAATATTTGTCTACCATGTTAGTGTTATTCAATATAACGTGAAAAGAATAAAATATATTTTTAGCTCATAAATTTGATCTGAAATTAGAATTTATTTTTTTATCCTAAATTCTAAAAATTAATTAATATAATCATTTTAATTCAATTACATTAAATTTTTTTAACGTGTCAAATATATTTTTTCAGCATATATTAAAATCAAAATATATTAAATAGTGTAAACAACTCAAATTATAGCATGTAATACATCAATAAAATTTAACTTAGTTTGATTAAAGAACTATATTCATTTATTTTTAAAGTTTAAAAAAAATATATCAAAATTTTAAACAAGAACAATTTCTGATTTTATGTCAAAGTTAAAAAATTAAAAACATATTTAACCAAATTAAAAATCATGTAAAGAAAGCATTGATTCAATCGATTAAATTGTATTACAATAAAATATAAATATATACAGTTGAAACAATGTCTTACATTTTTTCTCAAAATTAGTTGAATTGCTAGGATAATGTTTACCGAGTGTAATGTTGATATTTTTGTCATTACCTACGTTTTTTCTTTATGTTCACATGTGTCTTTTTTGAGGCAGACATCATTAAATATTAATTAAATATGCAAATGCCTCTTTCAAAAAATACTTTACTTTTATTTATCATCTTATACGAGATTTGAAGTTAGAACCAAATTTCGTTGATATTCTAATGCTAATTAAAGGAATTTAAATATTTAATAAGTAAATAAATAAAAGTAAAACACTTTAAAACAATTCAAAAAATAGCGCTACTACATGAGAAATCATAGAAGTTATTCCACTCTAACAAATTAATAGGCATTAAAAAAATGTTACAAGGATAGATGAATTAAGCTAAAAGAAATCATAATAATGAAAACAAGAAAGAGAGATTTAAGCAATTTAAAAATTTAATTTTGATTTTATTATAATTTTATGATCAAAATGTATTACTTTTGTAAGAGCATGTTCCCATGTAATTATTTTATGTAAAATTTAATTATTTTATTCATTTTTCTTTATATATAGTAAAATATATTTTATTTTATATATATATATATATATATATATATATATATATATATATATATATATATATATATATATATATATGGAATTACTTAGTTTTTTAAAAAAATATTAAATAATTTTAATTTTATTTCACTAATCAAAAGTTAATTGTTAAGCAAGTACTTATGTGACAACTCTTTTATAATAGGTTTAACTACTTTGGTTTCTGCTTTTATCCAAAAGTGTCAAATTGATTCTCCAATTTTCGTAAGCTTCAATTTGATTTCGGTCTTTAAAATATTAATGCAATTTGGTCCTTCTTGTTAAATTTTTTGAAGCGAATCAATGATTTTTTTTTTATCAAAAATGATATAATGATTATGTTAATTACATCAATAAAGTAAATCATTCTTATTAACAACTTCAATTTTGATGAAAAATCTTTGATCTGTTTCAATAAATTTAACGAAAAGGACTAAATTATATCAATTTTTTAAAAATCGAGACCAAATTGAAACTTAAGAAAACTGAAGAACTAATATAACACTTTTAGACAACAACAAGGACTAAAAGAATAATTAAATATTTATAATATTTATATAAGTTTTCATGTTAGCTTCTTAAAAAATCACCTATGATTCTTTTTAACTTCTTTTACTTAAAAAAATTACATTTTATTTAAAAGAATTACAGACAAATGCACTTTTAAGTAGAAAACCTTACCTAGTTTGATTGCTCATAATTGCTTTCAAATAATTTACTTAGTTCTGTTTTTTTAATATTTTATTGTATTATTGTTAGATTTTCCTCATTCTTCAAGCGATTTCTGATTTTAAAAACAAGACATGTCGTTTTCAAATTTCATTTAAAAATCATTTTTAATAAATTACTCATCTTTAAATCTTTATATACGATACGATTTTGAAATATTCCTAGTTACTTAAAAATTCCACAAAGCAGAAAAGATTGTGATTTCAATCATTGTTTTAATTTATCCTCGTGAGACTTTGTTCATTAATTAGCTTGTCGCATCCATTTATTCAATTATAGGAGAACGTAAGTGACTACTCATTCAGTATTTCATCTCCCTCTAAACTCCACAATTTTCAAAATAATCGAACACAATTTTAGTAATATAATTGGCATTAAAATTTATCTATTATGCATATATCTTCACTTATACATATATGGTTATATATAAGGCTTTACACCAGTGAAAAAATAACTTTTTAAGCATGTTATTTTTGACTTTTTAAGTATTTTTGAAATAGATTTAAATTTGACAGACTTAAATTTTAAGGGTGATAGCAAAAAGTCATACGTAAATTTTAAACTTGATGACAATAGACTTAATTATGGATACATTCTACGTGAAAAAACAAAAGAATTTTAGTTAGTCGTGATCGTAACAAACTTAAATTTATTGTGTTTTTTTTATATTAATTTTGTTTTAGCACTAAACTAAAACATGTAATACAAAAAATTTCCCATAACATACCATATATAATTGAAATGATTCATTTCCAACACATAATAAACAATTCCAAAATCAAAATAAACATTAAGATGTCTAAGTTAAAATTGGTAGTCTAAACCTTAAAACAAGATCTAAACAAAACCTAATCTCCACGTAGGAGTAGATAACTTGTCCGTTGATGTGTTATTTCGACCATGTCCTTCATTGATATAAGTGACAAATCGAACACCTAAAACAGACAATGTTATTATGTAATGGAGTACCTTAAATCGTATAACTCATGCACTAGTTATAAGCGCTTAACATTATTCAATTATCATAAATTCTTGCCCGAATGATAGCTTTTATCCAATATATCACGTAGTAGCCACATTCCCATGAACTAACTTGCCTATTGCATTATAATAAAAGAAAGAAAAATTTACATCATACAACTTGTACACCAAAATAATTAATTTAAGAATTAAATGAAATCTCACCTTAGGATATATAATTTTAACTTGCTTTTGTATATTCCTTTGACATAAAAGGTTTGTGCCACCCACAACTATGGTTAAATTAAAGATACATCGGTAATAATTGTTATGTACTTATTGGATGATATGAAAGTTGTATCATTACCCTTGAAGTAAGTTCTTTAGTTTGTCGTTGGATTTCATATGAAGAGAACATAACCAGACAACTGGGCAATCCAAGACATAATATTATCCTCTCATGCTCAAACAATCTCAAACAAAAGAAAATTAACAGAGAATCAAATTACTCCAATACAACTAACATAATATTCTGTTGAGGTATTCGTGAGTGTTGAAACTTGTGATGTGTTGCCAGAAAAATTAAAAGATAAATTTAAGTTGATTGGAGAATTAAAAGACTTAAAACATCAATTTAAGTTTGTTGGAAAATTAAGCACATGAAAAATTTAAGTATGTAACAAACTTCAAAGTCTATTTTTGCACTAAAGTTTAAAAAATTAACTTTATCTTACAAAATTAGCTTGAAAAAGTAAGATTTATATGTTCTTATATAACATAATGGTCTTATTTTATAAAATCTTTGACAAGATTGAATTATATTTTTGTAGGCACAAAAAGAATTTCTTTATAAAAAAGATATGTTTCACTATATAAGTAATATAAGTCCATATGCACTAGCACGCAATCGTGTACATGAGATAGGTTTAATTGACCCTAAGTCTGAAAAACGTTAAAATGTTGACTGAATAAAAAACTATTACTTTGAAAAGCAAATGGAAATTGATTTGTGCAGATTGAGCCGTGGAAGGCATAGAAAACGGAATAAAAGGAGAATCCAATGTGGCTGTTCTTCAACTTGATTTGATAATGTGAAACGATGTATAACCAACTTGTGTTTGTGATTAGTGAGACAAAAAAGTATTGTTTGGTTATTAGTATTTTGTTAACCCTTTTTTCTTCGTGCACACTCACACAAAGAAAGGGTTAGAAAAAAAAAAAAAAAGGTTTTCGTATGTTAAATCATGTTGAAGGGTCAATTCACTACATCAAGAACAAGCCATGGAGACTACTTTTCTTTTCTTTATTTTCCACTACCTAATGTGCATGGCTTGTGGGTGCTTTTCAGACATTATAGGTCATACTTAAGAATAATGTTTAGAGTAACATTTTCTAAGGAAATTTTTACTCTTTTTGATTTCAAGAGTATGAAAACATTAAAACCTTGAAATTAGCCATGGAGGAATGTTATTGTCTTCCTTCAATCATGTTGTCTAAACTCTTGCATTATGTTGTGCACTTGTTGACTGTATATTTAGATTTTATTTTACTTAGGTAAACGTATTCATAAGTGTTTTTATGCTATAAAATAAATGACTTTTTTTTTTTAATATGTTGAAATTGATTTTTATATAAAATCTTTTATTCGGATTTTCTAAAATTTGTGGTGAGTATAAGTTAATTTTCTATTTATCCAAAATATTTATTAAGTATATCTTGCATATTTTTTGTCGTATTATATTTTTAAATGAATACCTTTATAATAAGGGTATAAAAAAAAAATTAATGGGTTGTACTTTTATTGTCTGGTCTAATGATGATTTGTTATATGAAATCAAATTGATCCTTTTTTTGTTTTTGTTTTATATAAATTTATGTAAATTTATATAATTTTAAATTAAAAAAAATCAAATATATTTTTATTGTGTTTTCGGCTATATTGGAGTTTGACCTACTCTATTGTGTTGAGCTAAATTTATCTAACTTTTTTAGGTCGCTCGTATTTTAAAGAATCTAACATCCAACTGTCCATCTAAATGATTAGTTAAGTTTTAACTAATTTAACATCCTTAAATATAGATTTTATTTTTTTTTTATCTGGTCAAAAGATTTCAATGAGAATTCTCTCACGTTTAAAACGAAAAAGGAAACAAGTTATAAAAAAAAGATTAAATTACATTTTTAGTTTTTATTTTTGTATTAAATTGGTCTTTTAAAAAAGTGATTCAATTTGTTCTTTGTGACTAGTTTTTCACAAATAGAGTTAAATTTTAAAAAATCACAAATGACGTTAATTTTAATATTGTTTGTGAACAAATTAGTAATAATAATAAAATTAAATCATTTTTTTTTAAAAAGGAGAGACTTAATTGAAAAAAAAATTGAAGGACCAATTTGATATATTTTTAAAAAAATAAAGATTAAAAGAATAATTTAACCTTAGAAAAAAATCTAGAGAGAGAAAATATTAATTTTAATTACCAATAAAAAGATATTTATTGGATACTTTAATATTAATATTTTAATTAAGTTTTTAATTTTTAACTTAAACTATTAAATGTGAATTACTAAGTGAGAGTTTTTTTTTTTTAGAATATTAAAGTATGATTTTCCAAAATAAAAAAACGTTTTGAAACTTCTGTATTGGGAGATATGGATCACATGTCCTAATATTTCGTACCTTGTCTTATATGGTTCTTGGTGGCAGGGGCTATGATTAACATAGCCCATGAAAAAAGACTCACGGGCACTGCAAGAGCTTTATAGTATCTTTCGGAGATATTCATAAATTAATATTTTATTAAAGAATTAAAATTTTTATAGTAAGAAATAGTATTAAATATGTTTCTCATCTACAAATTATTTTAAGGAAATAAGTTTTATTTTTAAATTCAAGTAGACACTTATTTTATCTTTGTATTTTATAAGTAATATGTAAAATATCTTTCGAAACAAATGGTACGTGTAAACAAATGTTAGATTACCTATAAGATTTTGTCTATGAAAACAAAAGTACCAGTAAAAAGAATTAACCGACAACATTTTAAAGATAGATTTTATTGACATATTATTAATTATAGACAAAAATATTTATCGATAAATTGAAATATTCATCTGTTGATAATGTTCGTAAATAATTTATAATGTTTATTATCAAAAAAAATTTGTTTGTAAATTTTATTAGTAAAATAGATCTTAAAGTTCTTATTTTATATGAAGGAAAAAAAAAGGGGGAATTAGAAAGAGAAAGAGGAGGAGGATGGAATAAAAATAAAATTTGTCTGATAGATTTTGATTGTCAATAAATATCTAGGATTTTCTTGTATATTTTTATAATATAATAAATTTATACAATATTTCCTATTTTCTTATTTTTCATATATTATTATTTTAAAATTATTTTCCTATTTTTATTATTTCTTGTATATACATTTATTTTAAAAATAATATCATATACAATACGTGATATATGTATATTAAAAAATACATGAAAATTTTTAAAAACATGATAAATATATTATTGTTATTATGTAAATTCAAATTAAAATTATATATATATTAAACATTGTGAAAATAAAAATTTATAAATTATTGTCATTATAAAAGTATTATTATTTTATAAATTAAATACTTTATAGATAAGTATCGATCAAATATTTTAAAATATTAAACATGAATACATAATTTAAATTGAAGTATCAATACATTTTAGATAACAAATTTTATTATTACCTCATCTTCCTAATGAATCATTATCATATATATAATCTTGATTTTTTTAGTCAAATTTAATAAAAAAAATCAGATGACAATTGATCTTTATCTATTTTAGAAGATTGTGCTTTGTGATTTTTTATACATATATAAATGTGAAATTTAATTTTAATTAATATAAATATACATAATAAGTTATATGAAGAACTTTGTTTAATCCAACAAATGAAATTGAAAAATGTAATATAATATATATAGGCTTAAATAACTTTTTCATCATCATTATCGTAGTGTTTGTTACGGATGGTCCTCACTTTGACAGGATGTTTAAAATGGTCATCATTTTCGCAATTCGTGTTTTATTTAGTCTTTTTTTGTGACGCCGTTTAAATTAGTAACAGAGCATTGTATAGTACACGTAACACACTCCAATGCAACGTAATACAAACAGTGTCACCTGTAGAGTGCTCCGTTACTGATTTAAACGACGTAACAGAAAAAGATCAAATAAAACACGAATTACGAAAATGAGGACTATTTTAAACATTCGGTAAAAATAAGGATCATTTTAAACATTCTATCAAAATGAGGACCATCCGCAATAAACACAACAAAAATGAGGACGAAAAGAGTATTTAAGCCATATATATATATATATATATATATATATATATATATATAATATTATAGACAACAAATTATATATTAATAATATAAAATAGTTGTGTACCATAATTTAATCAAAATTCATTATATTTAAAAAAATATAATTAAATTTGTTCATATTTATAAATATTTTTAAAGTTAGTACAATAGAGTACTTAATAAAATAGTGTAATTAAATCTAACCTAATATCAAAATAGATTAATAATATTATCATTTATATACTGCATCCGAGGTAGAATCTCCAAATTCTAAATGCTTGACATATATGTATAATACAATTCAAAGGTATATCTTTACAATGTATATTATGGTAATTGAAGAATGTAATGCAGAAAGTATTGAGCTGATAAAAGTTGAATTTTTATGAGGTGTAAAGACCTAGCTATAGTATCGAATCTTCGTTTTAATTAAAGGGCTAACCAAGGGATATGTGGTGCAAGGTTTAAGAAAGGACACCTTGCCTTCGGTGTAAATCAAAAATAAAGCAAAAGTACTATTTTATATAATTAATTAATTAATTAATTAACATAATTTGATGTTAAATCGTTAGTGTACATCATTTTCTTCATAGTTATATGTGATAACAAAACCAAAATGAAAATACAATTCTACATTTTGTGGTCCTTAATTACACAGAGAAATTAATGCATTCTAATTATATTCCCAGAATCAAAGATTGATATTGAACAGAATATATAGCAATTCATCATTGCACGTGGATGGAGACATGGATTAGCATGCATATTCTTAGGGTTCCTTGACCTAATTCATATATATACCGGGAAAGATAGGATCTTAGTAAATTTCCCTTTGCATATAAATAAAAAAGAAAAAAAATGAATTATAAGAGAGAAGAAAAAAAAAAGGAAGAAGACAAGAAGAATCCATTGTGTATGTAGATGGTTTATTTTAGACCAAGCTAAAGGATCACTCGAAAGATTGTGCCAACTTTTATGTAAAAACTTTTCTTGATAGATAAAGGCAAAGGTGTGTGCATAGGAAAACCACTTATCTATCAAGAAAGTACTGATAACAATGGAACTTTAGACTGGAGCAGCATTAAATTTTGAGCTTATAATAACTTTAGTTGACTCTAACAGCTACCCTCAAAAATTTCTCACAACAATCTCACTCTTGCATGCATAAACCCTACCACCATAACCTCATGCTCTTTAAAGGTGTTCATAAACTTACTCTCAAATCTCAAATAATGCATTTCTTTAAGAAATTATTGCATACGATACGTTCTTAATAAATTTACTTTATGTGATTGTACAATTGTCTTGTAACGAAGGTTAGGTGAGCCAAGTCACAATCCAAGTGTGAGATTCTTAGAAAAATAATTGTTGAGGAGGAGATTGTTGTATGTAACATCAATTGTCTCATTGCAGAAGTCATATGGACTGAGTCATAATCGAATCGTGACGCTTGGACTGTTATGTTCTGAAGCAAAGAGAGTTGCGTCCTCATTAATGATTATAACTTTTGGTCTAGTGATAAGTGCTCGATCCTAACAAAAGATGACCGTAAACATATGCTTTTTTAATAAACACATAAGCGATCGTCTTTTAATTTTCACACGAAATGAATCTTAATCAAAAATGAAAATTGTAAGCCTTGATTGAAAAACGGAGTGATGAAAAACTTTACAAGATAAATTAGTTAGTGTAACTTAGTACTGATCGAGCAATAACTTCTTTTGATGGAGGAAGCATGGTTCAATGATGAGGGACAGAGGTTTAGATATAAATGACAACAATTATCTTTTTCTGCTTTTATGATTGGCAAATAAAAGGAAAATGCATGCACGAAGTCACATGTACATGAAAAGAGAGAGATGAATGGTTGGTGTTTTCAATAATGTATAATATTAAACCATGTTTAAGGCAGGTGTGAGTTTTTGTGTGTATTTCTAAAGCAAAACAAAGCAAAGCAAATTGGTCAGTAGATTCCCATTCCCTACTTATTTACAAAAGAAGGCTTTAACACTTTAGACAAACCAATGCATCAAGATTCTCTCCTTCTATATCCAATCAAGGAGTGTCTTCTTTTCTCATTCTGCTTCATTGTTTCAGTTTATTTATCTAAGTTTTTCAATTTCATGCATTTAAGATGCTATACAATTATATACTTACATATATAGAATTTATCCACATTATACCAAGTTTAATTTTCAACACATCATTTAATACCTTCAATCTTCTTGTATCTCCTCCCTCTTGCTACTAATTTTGTAAACAACAAATTTTGATATTAAATATTTAGCAATTCCCATTTCAATTTTGTTATAAGTATGCGATTTTGTTAATATTAAAAGAATTTTCACTGTGATTATATGTTATAAGTTGCATTGTTTTACTGAACGCACGACACTTTGGTGTTTAATTATGGGTCTGGAAGCAAAATATTACACGCAGGTGTATTTGTTGATCGGGAAGTTCTTAAAATAGTTTATAAACGAATTTGAATCTAACATTGGACTTATGAAAATGAATCCAGTTACTCTCAATGATTACCGACTTAAACAAGTACTTATAAAGTAAAAATTCTTAAGATAACATTTTTTTAGTTGTACTTTAAATATTTAAGGTCCTCTCTTTACACACATGTTAGGATGATTTTAATTTATCCAAAAACTTCATCGTAAAATCATGATATGTATAAGGGTTGGGACGTCCTTAAAATGTTTCTGTCTATATATTTATATGTTTTGTTGATTAAAGAAAAAAATTGTAGGATATGATGTTGATAATTTCTATCAAAACAAAAAGCACCACCCACATTGTCATCAAGCAAAAACGATGAATATGAATAAACAATTTGAATGTATCGAACTTAGGCTTTATTTTCATTTCCTTATAGTTTTTGTCAATTTATTTTCATTAATAATTATAAAATATCACATTATGTTTTCGTTGAGCGGGATTTTCTTATATACGATATTGAACTTGTGAATAGAAAAAATGGAATTGGAAAGAAAAACTTCACCATAAATTAGCAGTTACTCCACACGAAAAATCGATAAGTATTTTTAATAGCACATTTGAAGAAAAAACACGCATTTAACATTTTTGTCATAGCTAAATCAGCCAACTATACCACATTCTTGAATTTTAGTTAGAATAATGCATATTAATTGCTAACAATAACTGAAAAACTTAAATTTTTCAAAATCTTAGTATATCAACTTGATTAAGAAAAGTATAAATTAAATTAAATAAAGATAAAGAACCATTTTTACCTTAACATTTTTTTTCCTTTAGTCAAACTCTATTGACTCCTTTACAGGTATGTACGGTTCTTTTGTTTATTATGGGCCATAGCTACAAGATTTTGCTACTATTGGATCTATTAATATAAGGCTTTTTCTTCTTGCACCATACCATCGCTGCTGCTACCGCTTCTTAAAGATGGTTTTTTTATGAAAAATAATGTTTTTGTAAAGGTAGGAGTGAAATTAACAAACTGGGTGTGAGAATAAGAAATTCATTATGTAACAGAGTACGAGGAAAACTAAAAGCCCAAACCAGGTATTGGTTCGATTCAACTTCCTCTCTGTAGTGTGGTTCACTTATTTCGTTCCAAGCAAGAGGCTCTTGGATCCTGGGCAATTAGGTGAGAACACGATTGAAAGAACTTTTCTTAATAAATATATTGCTTGTCTTTATATTTTTTTAGCATTTAATTACTATTTTTTCTGCATATAATATCATACTGAATTTGTTTTTGGACATAGGTTAATTCATTATTTAACTCTAAAATGATATACATATTTCCCTTTGGAAATTATTTGGATGAAGCTTAACAGTGGATGAGTTTCTGACCAAGAAAAGCATGGCTTCTTCAACCAAGATGTAAATCTTAGTCATAGTAAGTTGGAGAGGACGTTGTAGTTATCTCTTAAATAATCCACACACAACAAGAATAATAAAAAACCTTGTCACGAACAATCCCATGATATTTGTTTTTGATGAAATGGTAGGTTTTAGGATAGTGATGTTCATGAACAAGTTGTTTGACGTAATGTCTGAAAGAGTTGCACCAAATATGTGTATATTTTCTTTCTGAACTATATGAATGTGAGACAGTGATCCAATGGGGTGCCTTTCAAATTCATTTACCGTTGTTTCTCCATACCTGATACCACTGAAAATGGTGTTATGGTATTGCTGAAAGAAGCACGGAGTATATTTGGCTTGTGTATTTAGTTGTCTTCATTTTGAGTGGATTGTGCCTCTCTTGAATTCAACTGAAATTTTCCGTCTGCAGTGCCGGTGGTGGCGTCGGTTCCATGTATGGTTTCAACATTTGTATTTGTGTTATAATTGTTTGTGTAAACACCAGTACTTGTGGAGCGAGCTTATGCCCATTACTTTGGACATTGCAATTCATGCAATGAACACCACCTGTTCAACGAAAATGGCCAAAGAATTCCCCCTACAGCAACATTTCTAACTGGGTCTCTTTCTCGTTCCACACTTCGTTGCTTACTACCTTAAACCCACTGCTACTACACCTATACTTAGTTTATGTTTCACTACTTGTTATGTTCATGATATTTCCTATTGCTCAATATTTCCAATTCATATATGATATTGGAAACAGTCAAGTCCAGTCTAGAGTGTCATTTTTATTTTCAACCATGGGTCAGCCCTGGCGCCCTCGGGAGCTAAGCCCCATTTTCGTGGTCCACACAAGAGGGAGCTTTTTCAAAGCCCCCATGAAGTGGGTTGGGACAGGGTTAGCCCCTTCATCTCTTTTGTCCAAAACTTTATGCGAATGAAAATTTCTTCTTCCCCTTCGTGCAGTTCACAACAGTCTTCGGTGAATTTGCCACAGTCTTCGTCGAGCTCGACAGCAGCACACGGTGGTACACAACAACGGTGATAGTGACGACAACCGAGTGGTAGAAGAGGAGAATCATCGGCGAGGTTAACGTTTATTTCAACTATTTATGCAATACTTGCTTCTGTTTATTAATCAACAACACCGATTCTTTGTTTCACATTGAATTTCTTCATTTCTTGGAAGCAATTCAGCAACTTTTGCATAACCCTTTGTCTCGATGCTTGATTTGGTTGATGGGATATGTGGATTGGGTTCACTTATGTTTTGGGTCTGATTTTGATTTTTGCATTTGTGGGGTTATGGTTTCCAGGGGAGCAAATATTGTGGTGCACTAGTTTTGTTGGATGGAATGTCTCACTGAACTGATACTTTCTACCCTTCACTTTGGAAAACTTAACCCCTTTCTAACTTCTATTTCTTGTAATATTTGAGCTTCAGAATTGTTGTCTATGGCTGCTTCTGCTTGGTTGAGCTACGTGCTTCTTTACCTAGTGAACAACGACTTATGAATGTGTTAAAAGTATCATTCTCAGTTAGTTTATGTTGGAAGTTTCAGGCTTTTGCTTGGAATTAGGGAGAGTAGTCGAAAGAAATTGATTGAAAGAAAAAGAGGATTTTCGTTCTCTTCCTTTTGTTCATATTAATGCTATTTGGATCATGCTTGGTATTATTATTGTGGCTTGTTTTTGTTATTAAATTTCAATTATTTATTAACTTGAGAGTTTATCATTGACATTGTAATTCTGTGAAGTTATCTAACTATTTATAAATAGTTCTACACAATGCATGGATGGAAATTTTCGTAGAATCTGATTTCAAACAAAAAAATACTCTTCCGAATTTAGATGTAGATTATAGCTAAAGTTGTATCTAAAGAAAGCAAAGGATTTGATTTTAGAAATGGATATATAACAACTGCACTAACCAGCTTTGATATATCATCAAAACCAAAAAGTCTCGAATTTCGTACCTCTTTGAATCTAATGATATCGGGGTGCTTCAAACGTTTATCTATTATACTCTTTGAGTTTCTATTATGTTTATCTAACGTTTTTGCCAGATGTTTATGTCATCTTGTTTGTGCCTGGAATAAATAAATTTGGGAAATACCACATGCACTGATAATGAATCATAACTGTTTTCAAAATTGTTTCAATAATGATTTCTGATTAATTGACTAAGTGATTTTTGTATGTTGAGGATGAATTGAAATTAAACCTTTATATGTACAAGATAGGAGAAGATGACTGTTACAAAATAAGAGAAAATGGGATCCAAAGATATACACAGATGGAATAACAGTTTGCAGTTATTATCAGAATATTAGGCAACAAGTTGATATAGTTCAACTTAAGAATAAATTTATAGTCATCGTTTGTATAATTTAGTATTGAACATACTTATTAATACTTATGAATATTCTAGTAGTATCATAATATTTATGAATAGCATCAGTTGGGATCTTTTTTTAACAGTATGCCACCTTATGTTGTTTATAAATTCATTATTTTAGGATTTTTGGATTGCAAATGATATCATTCTCTTATTAGGTTTGATTGGTTTTGTATCTTTGTAGAATGTAACTTATAACGTTTCATTATGGCTATGTACAAATCAGTCCACGAACCAAAGAACTATTCTTGATGAGTCATGCAATTAATACAGATCTATTCAATTTGTAACAAATCAGTAAGGACTCTACAACTATAAAGCATTAAAGTCCTTCTCGCAGTAATGTCCTTCTTATTTATATCATGAAACATACCAGGTTGGATGTCTATTTCTGTAAGCTAAGTTCTAATATAATGCAAACTACGTGTCATTTTCTAGTTTCATTGAAATGATCACATGACTATGTAAACAATATTAAAGTCATCATGTTACATTATTCTACTCAATTGATAATTCTTGCATATGTTTTGTGTATCTTCTCAATTCTTGATATAATGATTTTGTGATAGCCTGAAAAATAATAGTTTACATTTCCCAGGGAGGCGTTTTTCCTGTGTGAGTGTGACTTTACTGATCATTGATATAAATAAGAAAGACTAATGGCACATTCATCAAGCTTGATCGCTATGGGCCTCAATTTTGGTCCACTTCCTAAAACCAAAGTCAGTGTTTCTGGAAGTTTTGTACGCAGATCTTCAGCAGGACTTCGCATTAGGGCGGTGCAAGAAAATGGTGGACCACGAAGGCTGGTGGACATCATAAGACGTGTGCCTGAGTTCTCAAGAAATTACTTCAAAAGTCCTTCTCGCAGGGCTCTGTTTGGAGGAATCTCCTTGTTGGGTGGATTCTATGTTGCACAAACAATCTCACTGTCTTTTGGAGCTCTAGGAGTTAATGATGTTATTGCTGCAGTGTTATGTGTTCTTCTTACAGAATATGTGACTAAATTCTATTACAGCCGACCAAAAGTTACTTTCCCAGTTGCTCTTCTCAACAACTTTAAAATGGGTTTCACCTATGGACTATTCATTGATGCCTTTAAACTTGCCAGTTGATCTTCAACATCAATTCAGCCACTAAGCTTGTACGTGTACGTGTCAGAACTGGTCACCACATAAAATGCAACATGTCATGATACGTTGTACCTGGTCACACTCCAAGGTTGGTTTGCTTGTGTTAAATGTCAAACCCTTGTAAATGTTAGAATTGCTCCTAGAATCATACTTACATTTCTTGTAAATTAACTCACATATCAATTATTCCTCCCTTATATTTCTTCCAATTCTTTTATAATTTGTGTGGGTATTCTGGTCTTTTCACTATTCTTCTGTTCCTGTTATGTTCTAAATGTTTTGTCACTCACAATATTGGATTTATGAGCCTATGATCCCATTTTGATTACATTTTTTTTGTGGACCTTGAGGATAAATGGCTTCATAGAGAAATGGTATCTATCCCATGTGATGGATAAAATATAGATTTATTACGGTTTCATTATATCCATTGATTATCTAAATCTAATTTTTCAAAGTTTTTTTGTTTTTGTTTTACAGTTTACTACCCTGCCATTCTATGGAAAATCTACATTCCTGGCTCTATTATGTTGCTGAAATAGTTGCAAAGTAGTAGTTATTGAGGCACTTATAGCAAAAAACCAAAATTGTGACAATACTAATCCATAAACGTAGATAGTGGAGATGTTTGGTCATCAAACCCATCAAAGTCTGAGACAAAAAACAAACTGTTTGATTTTATGGGCATGATGTTTCTGGTTTGTTGATATCATCTTTGTGAATGTTAGGTGAGGGTGTTAAAGTTCTGGATATTTAGTCCTTATCAATGTCTTCCGAGGAATCTTCTAAACTCGGTGTCCCAAAACAAATTCAGTTGACTATATTCATTGCTTTGGGAAAAGAGGCTAAATAATTTAGAAGAATATGTATATAGTGAAGGTAACTCGTAGGGTATTATTCTTTTTTGTTGGATATTTGTATACTTCCACTTGCTATCGTTACTTTACTACTTAAACTTAATAAATCAATAAAAGATATTAGTTTAAAAATAATTTCAAAATTTCATTTTTGGATGATGTGATTTGTTTATGTTGTGTTTATCTTTTGAATATTTCTTACAGATGGTATTAATTCCCCGTAATGAATAAAGTGGATTAGGTGGAGTGAGTGTTTGAAGTAAGAAGAGTATCCAACCATATCTAAAATCTTTTATGAAAATTGTACGAAAAATATACTTTTATCACTTAATATATTTTTCTTTAAATTTATCATCCCAAATTACATATATTAATTTAAATGTGACCATAGTTTTATGTTATAAAGTTCAAAACCTGGTTTTTCTATTTATTGGTGTATAGTTTCAAATGTTAGGTTGTGTATTAGTAATGTCTTCATACAAGTTTTATCATCACTTGTATCAGGTATAATTTATTATTTTAATAAAATAAATTTATTTTATTTTCAAAAAAGATGAAATTTTACTTTAAAGAAAATAAAATTTCATTTCACTCTTAAATTACATCAACTTAAAATTAAAAATATTCAATCATAGTATTAAAAGTATCCTAATATAATACTAAATATAACTATTCAAGAACTTTAGTCATTCAAACATAAGTTATAACATAACGAAATTAAAATATAATCATAATTAAATTTGAGTTATATAACAATAAACATACTGTTCCTTGAATCTATAATATGATATTAAAATATAATCATAATTAAATTTAAGTATATAACAGTAAACATACTGTTCCTTGAATCTTCTAAGTTGTATAATATGATATTAATAAATTGGTGTATTTAACACCGATTCACTAGCATTTAACAATGATATTAATAAAAATTAACTTTTGAATTTCTAAAAACAAAAAAGTCAAAAATAACAAGATGATATCAAATGGTTGTTAAAAAAAATTAACTTTTGTATTTTTTTTAAGTGAAAAATATTAAGATAATATCAAATGGTTGCTAAAAATTCTGGTATCAAAGTATACTGTCCTATGATTATTTATAAAATATGATTAATTAAATTGATATAAAATGTGTTGCATTAACATGTTATCATATTTTAAAATATAGTTTTCATTTTAATGTATGCTATTTATGTATTGTACTGTAACTTAACTTTTGAATTTTAATTTTATTTTATATTTTTAATTATAATTTTAGATATCGTTTACAGAGACATTTCTACTATAAAATATGTGTAGATAAGTAAAACCAATCTTTACCATTTTTCTTTGAGAGAAAACAAAAACTCCCAATCCTTTACTTTTTATCATTACGAATATGATATACTTTGTTTGAATAAAAAATAGATTTGAACACTAATAAAAGAATTTTATAAAAACAAAATAATAACACATTTTATAAAAACAAATAATAACACATTTTATAAAACAAAAAAGAATTTACCAAAAATATAAATATATCTTTTTAAATGAAAAAATTACACATTAAATAACTAAAAATACAAAATATTATTAGAAAAAAGAAATACTCACAAATAAAATAAAATACTATGTTGCATATACATATAAATATAAAATTATCATTATTTGTAATCATTGACATTTTCTTAATCCAAAAAAAAAAAGAATAGTAAATCAATTTTAAATTTTATTATTGAATCATTTAAATTTAATGACCTTATTTCTCCAACTTTGTTCAATAAAATATCAAGTATTACATATGTAGATTAAAATATTGTTAAAATTGTCTTTGCCCAACCCAATTGAATATTTTTAAAGGGTGATATCATCATTATTTATTAATCTTATTTCTCCAACTTAGTTAAAAAAATATTAAATATTACATATGTGAATTACAATATTGTTAATTGTCCTTGTCCAACTCAAATGAATATTTTTCTCAAAAGCAAGGATGATGTCATCTTATATATTAATCTTATTTCTTCAAAAAATAAAAAATATTCAAGATGTGAACTATAACATTGTTAAATTATCCTTAAATCCTACCTATGAAACTTTTTAATGACTAATTTAATGACTAATGTAAGGTTCGTTAATATTATTTATTATTCTTTTTGCCCTAAACTAAAGGGTTGTTCTTGTAAGTGGATTTAAGGGGGCTGGCCCAGTAGATAAAATCATTTCCAGTTGTCCTAAGTCACATTTTCATTTCATTTCAGAGAACTTGAGCTGCAGCCGTCAACCCCCTCCGCTAGGGTTTTGTTCCACTGTCACGTTAAGCTAAAGGAACTTATACTCCATGTAAGTGTCTCTTCCAGCAGTGCTAGTTCCCTTTTTGCTATCTTATTTTGTGTTTTCGATTAAAAGCCTTCGTTAACTCAGTTTCCCTGGTTCTGTTCCGTTGTCCCGCTAGTTCTGCGAACCCATCTTTGAGTTGTTGCGCTCCGAGGTCCCGTGTCGAAGCTCGGTTAACCCTTTTCCAGGTACGGGAAGTTAGGGTTTCTAGTTTCGAGTCGTTTTGAACTGTGTATGAGTTGGTTGTTGATTTTATGGTTTGATCTTTCGTTTTGATGCGTGAGAGTATCTTGCATGATTTGTTTGGTTGGAAAACATGGCTGCTGCAGGTGAAACAGTGGTGAGACCTATTAATCTCGTTCAGGCGAGTCAGCCTCGCCTAGGCGAGACAAACAGGGGCTCGCCCAGGCCAGTTTACGCGAGTGGTCGCCCAGGCGACCCACTCCTTATTTTGAGCGAGCGAGCATCTCGCCCAGGCGAGAGGGGTCTCGCCTAAGCGAGATCCCGCGTTGCTTCCTGATGCCTTTTTCGAGCCCTCGCCTAGGCGAAGGGGACTCGCCTGAGCGAGAAGGTCTTGCCTGAACGAGACCCTTCAGCCTGAGCAAGGGATTGGGCGAGACTGTATTGTGTTTGATTGTGTGTTACTCTCTTATGATTGGAATTGTATGGGTATGACTGCCATGATGAGATACATGTACATATGTATGGATATATGCCTAATAGATTGCTATATATGTGTGACATGATTCATAAATGATGAATGATGAGTGTTGTGGGAACTTGGCATGTGAGATGAATGAGTGTTTTGGAACTAAAGGAACATGGTATTGATATGAGATGAGGCCCTAGACTCATGGGGTGGTGATGATCAGATGTATGGATTCAAAATGTGATGCGTACGAGGAATTAATCTCAGGGATTGGTATGGAATTGTAAATATGATTTAATGTTCTCTTACTGCTGATTTATGAATGTTGGTCCGTGTCAGCGTGTAATTCCTTGGGGTCTCTAGGTGGGACCTCCGGGGTTGCGCTTCAGTGGTCGGGACGTAATCCCATGGCCCCTGGTAGTGGGTGTCCATGGTGGTGCCCCATCTGTATAACTAGGTAAGGATTCAAGGTAAGGTTGCATCCTGACACTCTAAGGGGTCAGTTAGTCTCACCTAGAGCAGACTGACTCTTGTGGTGAGAGTAGCAGAGGCCCGAAATTCATTAAGGGCTAACCTTGTGGTGAGGGAAAATTGATCCATCGTAACACTTGTAACACATAGCTCGGGGGTGAGCAGAGGTATCCACCACAATTGCGGGCATTCGCTGAATCCGACCAAGTTATACGTATCCGGATGAGTCGAGTCGAGTCGAGTCGTAGTGTATTGATTGAAAAGTCATAACATGCTTGGTTGTTGTGTGGATATTGGATGGTGAAAGTATATTTGACTGTATGATGAAAATATTATTGGCTCTAGCTTACCCTGTTTGTTGTATGGTTATCTTGTATGTGGTTCTTCTTTCTTGCGATGATCATCAATTTGATTGATGGGAGCAGATGGGCGAGGTTCTCGTGGTCAGCAAAGAAATGGTAATTTCGCTGCTTAGCCTTTTGGGCCGAATTTATCTTATTCATGATTTCTTTAGGACTATGGCCCATGTATCGCTTTATGCATTACTACTCTACCCTCTTTGATAGACTTGTATCTGGTTTTCCGCTGGCATCGTGGTGTGCCCAGGTTGTAGGGATTGTGTTAAGGACCCCCAGACTACTCCATATTACTATTTTGTGTGACGTGTCTTTTAATTTCGCATAATAATTAAATGGGACGTTACAACTAACACGTCCAAGTCAATCTAACTCAACATTATTAAAGCTAGTTCTATACATTTGACTATTCAAAGTTACTAAAAATGAACTTCAATCTGAATCCATTCCTAAAGCTCGTTTTTTGATGTGAGAAAGAAAAAGACCCTTAAGTGTGAGTGGTTTTAAAGTGTGTATAAAAGAAACTTAAAGTTATGAAAAATTTGATAACTTCTCAAATTGTTGAAGTAGAGAAATAAATAAGAAAATCTAATTTCTTTTCTTATTTGATTAAAAAATATATCTACTAACATATTATTATTGATTTGGTAAGTGTTGGTTATTTAAAGATACGACTTTAAAAGAAAATCAAGACAAAAAAATATGTTTTGAAAAGGTATATAAATAAGTTTAAAACAATTCATTGTTCATTCTATTTAAATTTTTATCTTTCTAAATAATAATATGTTTTAAAATTTTATATTTCTAAAAATTATATTAATATGCTCCTCATGAGATAGTACTAAACATCCTTTATTATATAAATTCTTATGTAAGGATGTATGTATTTTGTTTTTTATAATGTATTGGTGGAATGAATTATTTTGATTTGTTATTGTAATGAATTATAACAAAGTTGTTTTTATTAGAATAAAAAAGAATCTTGATATTATTTTGTGTGTAATAAATTATCATTACAATGTGTATATGCTATTTAGTGATGATGAGAATATCCATAAAGTGATTCACAAGTGATGTTATTTATTTTTATGACAAAGTAATATTATTCAAATGTCCACTTGGTCACTTAGGTCAAGCCATGTTTCATACTTTAGGTAAGTTAAATTGACTTTCCCTCTTTCAATAATTTAGGTGTTCATACGTTGATTTGCTAAAAAAACAATCATATTAAATTTTGTTGTCTAAAATGGTTCAAGTGTTAATTTAGGCATTTGAATAAGAAAGAGTTAAGGATGATTATCTTTACACTAAATGATATATTTAATCACTTGAGTGTCATTTCATCCTTAAAACAATTCTTTTTATCGGTAAATGTTAATTGTTAGTTTTTTGTTAGTGAGAAAGTTGAACCAACAACCTATCCTACCTTTCTTTCTAAACCTATCAAACCAACATTATTTATCCAAATGAAGAGTCGATATTGATTATCTTTCATTTTGAAGAATGTCATCTAGTAAGGATGATTGATTTTTAAAATGACATTTAAGTGTTTAGAATAAAGTATCAGAGTCCATTGATAAAAGAAGACATCTTGGTTTAAGACTTGTGCTATTTTTGTAAAAAAACAAAGAAATATAAAAAGGAGGGGATTGTATAGTAGTGTGTATAAAATTTTACAGAGAGGTGTGATATATATATATATATATATATAAATGAAGAATGTAAATATAAGTGAGATGTTTATTCCTTAGTCGAGGCTCAACTCTTTTTACTTAAGAACGTAATAGCCCAAGCCCAACGATTTGATTGTAACTCGGTCCACTTAACTTTCACCATGAGACAATTGGTGCCACATGTCAGCAATTGTCTTTCTAGGAATTCCACTCTTGGGAATTGTGACCCACCAACCTGGCCTCCGCCACGAGATGATTGTGCAATCCACAAGAATCTGTCCCTTAACAATTGTCCATCTAGAATCAAACTCGTAACCTTGGCTTTGATACCAATTGTTAGATTGTGCACACCAAATCAAAAGTTATAGCTATTAGTGATGACACAACTTTTTTTTTTACTTAAGAGTCTAACAGCTCAAGTACCATGATTCAATTGTGACTCAGTCCATCTAGTCTCTTTCACGGGATAATTGTACAAATCACAACAAAAAATAGTATTAAGCCCATTAAAATATATGTTTAGATAAATTTAAGTCTTTTTTTTCTTTTTGGAATAAAAAAATGTTATGTATGTAATATTTTAAAAACTTACCAAGATTGATGAAGTTAATCGAGAAACTTAGAAGATAAGCTTAAAACAAGAACATGTTTAAATCTATATAAAAAGAATTAATACCACTATTATACCAAGTTTTATGTAGAGAATGCGAAAATTGTATAATAAATTAATCATAAAAGAAAAGTATGGTTAATCTTTGTTATAAATGGAAAAAGAATATGGTTGATGATTAAATGAGTAGAGTCAATCTTAGCCTTATTTGAAACCGGATGGAAACGGGGACAAATTATATTAAAAAGGTTTAGTAATTTAGTTTTATATTTAGATATTTAATTTACTTTAATCTTTATTTTTTTATTTGATTAAGTTTCTATTTTATTTTTTTAAAAATCAATCGAATATCTTTAAAAAAAAAAATAAATCAACGTGACTCATTCTCTTAAATTGACGTTAATGTTTTTTTGGAAGTGTCACTTGTTAAAATATGGATTTATCACGTGTTAAAATTTAGGTGATATTTTATTTGGAAAATTTTAAGTGTCAATCAAAATCAGAAGAGTTCCAGGTAAAATATAACCAAGATTTTAACACCTAGTGACCTAAATTTTGACATGTGACTTTTTTGAATGGTACTAGCACCAATTTAAAAGAGATCACATTGAATTTTTTTATAAAAATAGGAACTCATTTGAGTAAAAAACTATTCGGAGTCCAAGCGTGAGTCTAAGTCACACGTTGAGTAGATATAAGAAAGTTGAGCATAGTATAAAGATGAAGACCCATAAAATTCATTGTCTTAAGGTTTTAGGTTAGACTTAAGTCAAGTCTCATTACTGTTGTGTCTCCATAGTAAACCTACTCCCTTGATAAAGACTCATAAGGGTATCAAAACCGATAATTAGTTTTGGTGATTGGCTCATACAAGTAGAACATGGTTTCCATCTTGAAATTCTTCCTAACAAAAGTTTTAGGTAAACATGTCTTGAGTCTAAGTCTCACATTGATAGATATTAAAAAATCAAGCACTGTATAAAGATGAATATCCATAAATCCATTGTCTTAAGATTTAGAGTTAGAAGTGATGTCAATCCCTTATGTGGGTAAAACATAAACTTTTTCTCTTGAGTAGTTGTAGGATATTCTTAACAAACTTAATTAGTAATTTGGTTTCTATATTTAGCTTTTTTATTTGTTTTGGATGGGTCTTTTTATAGGGAGGAGAATGCACAAACATAACACTAATGAAACCTGAGCTCAAGGGATTGACACCACTTTTAACCCAAAACCTTAAAGAAGACAAATAATATAGAAGATAATAGTTTAAAGTTACCATGTTTTGTAAAGCTCGTTATATTGAGGATAATTTTATATGTACAGGGGCGATTGAGGGGTTGGAAGGTCTAAAACAAACTTAAGAATAATGTATTTTATTTAAAATTTATTTTTTGTGCTTTTTTGAATGCAATATAATTTATTAAATTGTCATAATTAAGTTCATTAAACTTTCACACTGTTCTCTAATTTCAATTTGTGTTCATCATTTATTGCATTAGAGATTTCATCTTCAATATCCACCAAAAGGTCAAACACTAACTTGTTTGATAGTTATGCAATTCAATTCAAGCAAACGAAAATTCTACTTTCTCATCAAAATATATGCAACACAATTAAGAAAGAAAAGCATACTACTGAACAAAGAAACAAGAGGATAGAAATATTAGTACACACAACCAACATGAGATTCAATGAATGAAATTTGTTAAAACTTTCAAAGAATAACTCTATAATAGAAGCAAGCAAGAAGGGGTGGAATCCCTAGATGATAAGTTACATAGATAAAACAAGAAAATTGAAATTAAAATTGATTATAAGAGAATAAAAATAACTAATCATTTTTTTTCTAAACAAAATTATAATTTATTGAAACAAAATTTAACTCATTAAATATCATTTTTAATACAAACAAAAATTAACATTGGTAATTTAATTAAATTTTATTTTCAAACATACAATTATAATTAATTTAATAAAAATATATTAATATTAATTTTTTTAAAACATATTTTTATAATTAACTTAATAAATATATCAATGCTAAAAAATATTTTGATATTTTTTTCTTAAACACAATTTTATAATTAATTTAATAAAAAAAATTAATATATATATATATATATATATATTTTTTTTTTTTTGTTTATAGAAATCAAAAAAAGGATATATGTATTCAAGTTGGGTCAGTTTCTTTTTCCAATCCAATTAAACTTAATTAAGCTGGATGGATATTTCTTTTTTTTTTTTTTCATTTAACAACCTAATTCAATCAGCATTAAATTTTTTAATTGATTTAAGAAATATTTTTCTTGACATAAAAATACCTAAAATTAGATATATTCGATGTCTTTTTTAAATTTTATAAAATAGTACTGATACTTATAATGCATACACAAATAATATTTTTTTTAGTGAAATATAATTATTTTAATAAAGCCATTCATAATTAATATTTTATTATAATTAACCTTAATCAAACTTATTTAATTTGAAACTTATAAATTTGTTATCAGCTAAATTTTTCGAATTGAGTAAAAAACTAGTATAACGCAATAATCCAATTCATGAGAATATATATAATATGGCTTATTATACAATTCACATGTTGGGTGTGACCCAGTCTCATCTCTTTCATTTAATAAAAAATTAAACTTTATTTTCTGATATTATAGTGATTAGTCTTTCCTTTAAACTCAACATTTCTTTTTCTGTGTAAGTTAAGGTTCATAAGTCTTAAGCTATTCATCATATATCCAAAGATTTATTTATTGAAAATTTAATTATAATAAAATACATATATAAAAATAGCTGCTTATAATAATATTAATTACAATCATTAGTATTAGTATTATTATTTTATATAATAACTATAAAATAAATCATCAAAATGATTAAAAAAAATCAAACATTACAAATATGGATTAGGATCACAAAAGTGACTAATAAATAGTATTTATCATTATGATGGATGATTAATAATGGTTTAATATAATTACCTTTTTTCCTAGTTTGAAAAAAATATATTAACTTTCTCTATTAATATTAAAGGTAATCTTTATCTTCTACGACTTTTAAAATTTAAATGATAAAAAAAGTTTGAAAAGCGTGATGCATTTGGAAGGGAAGGGTGAGACACGTGTCTGAGGTTGCTGTCAGCTCTGGAAGGATGTGGTCCCCACACAGAGGCCACGCGTTTCGCGGATTTGTGCTGCTCAAGTGCGTGTCACGTGGGCCACATTTTTCTTTTGTTGGGTTCCTCTCAAGGGCTCTGATAACCTCACCCGCACTCCTCACCCTCCAATCTCCAACCCGCTATCTCCGGTCACCTTTCACCTCCGTCTCCCACGACGCACCCTCTCGTGCCACCGGCACTGCCGGTTCCCTTCTCCACGTGTCCTTGATGACCCACAGGTAGGTGACGTCATCATTACCCCTTTTTTGGAAGAAAAAAGTAATCAATTAATTGATTAAATAAAGGAAAATGCACTTTGAGGACTCAGGACTTAAAAAGACCAAGACCCAAAGACTTTGTGAGTGTTATGTTTGTTATTTTACCATTTTTTTTTAATTCAACGTTTGTTTCAATTTCTTTTTTTTATTTAAACTTTCTCTATGGTAATTGGTGTTGCTGCTATTAATTAATTTCTGGTGCTAATTTGAGAGAAGTGTGTGTGAGAGACAGAGAGAGAGAGGAATCAAGATAGCTCCTTTTGAATTTTCTATCAGAATCTGAGGACCCAAAATCTAGGGTTTTCTGTTCCTTCTCTTGGTAAATGAGTGGTCTGGTATTCTTTTCACTCGATTTTTCTCTCGATTGATTTGGGGGTTTCGTTTAATTGCGTGATTCGTTTCTGTCAGAGTCTTTTTGGGGATTAGGGTTTTGGCTTCGTTCTTCCTGGGTGAATTGTTTGAAGATTGGTCGGAGAATTTGTTGACTGATTGAGCTGTGATGTGGGAATTCTTGAATGGAATCACGAAATATTTATTTTTTCGTGGCGGGAAGGGGATTTTAGCTGAGCTAGGGTTGTGTGTGAATGTGGGGAGAATTGAGGGTTTTTGGGTGGTGTAAAGTGACAAATTTGTTGAAATTTGGTGAAGCTGAGCTTCGTAGGTAGTGTGCGGTTGGCTGTCTGGCGCTGACCGACAGTTGGATAACATATGCTGTTGATGTATGCTATGGTTTTCCTGTGGTTCTGTTCGGTTGTCTGTTTGACTAAATACGGCTTTAAAAATTTAAGATAGTATTTGAGTTTTAGTTCCCCTGCTTTTTATCTATAGATGTAACTATCATTTGATAGATGTTGTCTATTATACACAAAATGAATGAATTCCAGCTTTGTTACTTTTTAGCTGGTTAAAAAGGCTTGTTTGTTTTTATGATGAATCATGATCAATTTCGGTGGGAGTTGCTGGTTGGTTTTTATCTTTTCCCCTTGAGATTGAATTTATTCTTATAAAGGTTATCAGTTTTGTTTTATTATCAGTTGGGTTTGTCTTAATGTAAGGAATATGTTTTTGTGGATCACTATGTTTCTTTTGTAGGGATCTGTAGACATGCAGTCCAAGTCTGAAACTGCAAATCGACTGAGGTCAGATCCTCATTCCTTTCAACCTGGAAGTGTTTATTCCGAGCCTTGGTGGCGTGGTATTGGTTACAATCCCTTGGCCCAAACAATGGCTGGGGCAAATGCATCCAATTCGTCATCTCTTGAGTGCCCTAATGGTGATTCTGAGTCCAATGAAGAAGGCCAGTCTTTGTCCAATAGCGGGATGAATGAGGAAGATGATGATGCCACTAAAGATTCGCAGCCTGCTGCTCCTAACGAACCAGGTGCTTAGAGTATCATTTAACCATTTAAAGACGCATGATGGAAATGGAATTAGGGAACATAATCAAATGAATTGGTACTTTTTGATTTTGTATTTTGTAACTTTTTCATTCTTCCAAGTATTAATACGTTTTGTATTTTTTACTTCTTTGCAGGAAATTATGGACAAGAACAGCAAGGGACGCAGCATACTGCATCATCTGCGCCATCCATGCGTGAAGAATGCCTTACTCAGACACCGCAGCTGGAACTTGTTGGTCATTCAATTGTTAGTCTTTTCCTTTGGTCTCATCACTTTTTTAACATTTAAACATGGTCCAAATATTGACTACATTAATAGCATAACTATAATTTTATAGAAAATATGTAGTAGAATTTATTGCTGCATGTTTTGTGGAATGGATTGGACTCTTTAAATTCTTTGATACAGGCGTGTGCTACAAATCCTTATCAAGATCCGTACTATGGGGGCATGATGGCTGCTTATGGTCACCAGCAGTTGGTATGTAATTAATCTTGTGCAAATACTTTATCAAAGGTTATTATTGCATATATAGGTCATAGTATAACAGTTACTGATTTGCAATTTCCTCAAATTAGTGTAATAGGAAATATGGTTAGCGTATAATCCTGGACAGATATTTGTTTCATTTTCTTTGGTCTATTCTCTTGCTTAAAGCATTGGTCATATTTGGATAACAGATAAATAACTAATAATATTTTTTACCATTAGGGATATGCTCCTTTTATAGGAATGCCTCATGCCAGAATGCCTTTGCCCCTTGAGATGGCTCAAGAGCCTGTATATGTGAATGCCAAACAGTACCAAGGAATTCTGAGGCGAAGACAAGCCCGTGCTAAAGCAGAACTTGAAAGGAAGCTAATAAAATCTAGAAAGGTACAAATGTATCGAAGCTAATTTGTCTTTGTTATTGTAACTACTATTTGAACAAGTGATATATCTAACTACATTTTACGTGAAATACTTTTTCAAACGTTTTTCCTTTTACTGTCCTTCTGTACTAAACCTTATTAGTCTCTGGTGATCTAAAAAGGAAAATCATTGGGACATGAATTAATTTGTCTAATCTATGTGTGAAGTTTTTCTACCAAAGATGCAATGGAAGTAAAAAAGAAGCCTACCTCTTGAATGTAATTCTGTTTGCCGAAGGTGTAATATAACCATGAACACTGAGCATGTTTAGATGAAAAAAAAAACTAGTGGAATGTGAGATTCCTGTTGTCATGTTGTACCATTGTACCACATGACCATATTTCATTGTGTGGAGGTCAAGATACTTGTGCATCAATATCCATTGCAAATGTCCATGACTATGCTGAATTAAAGATGTTGTGACAAATTGGTTCTTTTTTATTCCAAATTGGAAGTTGCTGTGAAAATATTATGAACATAAACATCTATTGCGTAATAGGCTGAATCATAATAAATATAAATAAGAACAACTTCCAATATACTTTATGCTAGGATCTATCATTGTAAGTCAGGAGTGTGGTAAAAAAAAATAGCATTCCAATGCAGGAAGCAGAAAATACTGTGCATAAACGTTAACAACCTTTTTATAACCTATGTTGAAAATCAGAATAATATATTCTGTATTTATTGTAGACATGAAATTTTTAGTAGAGGAAATAAAATATTCTCTATTCATGCATTAGGAAAATATAATGAATCACTTTTCACGGTTTTCATTCCAATCTCTCTGATTTCTCTCGTAACAACCCAGTATCTCCTATAATGATTTTTCTGTATTAACTTCTGTGGATTCTCTCTAATTTTGCCTTTCAGTGGTAAACATCATATGCAGTTAACTTTATGCAAACAGTAATATGTTTGAAACTGAGAATCAAAACAGGAATTGAGTAGCTTATTCTTTTTACTTGACATGTTGAAAATGATGTTTTTATGAAACATGTAATTCAGTTCTACTTGTGCCACTGTCATGTTTGATATTTTCTGGATCACTGTTGCACTATTGGGCTGTGCTAACATCTGTGTCTCACAGCCATATCTTCACGAGTCTCGGCACCAGCATGCTATGAGAAGGGCAAGGGGTACGGGAGGACGATTTGCAAAGAAATCCGATGCTGAGGGCTCAAACAACTCAGGCAAGGAAAAGGATAATGGTACTGATTCTGTCCTATCATCACAATCAATTAGTTCATCTGGTTCTGAACCTTTGCATTCTGACTCTGCGGAAACCTGGAATTCTCCTAACATGCAACAAGATGCAAGAGCTGCAAAAGTACAGAACAGGTTTGATGCAGCTGGTTACCGAAATGGCAGTGGCTCTTACAATCATCACGGTTTGCAATCTTCGGTGTATCATTCATCCTCAGGTGAAAGAGTGGAGGAAGGGGACTGTTCAGGTCAGCAACTAAACCACAATTGATGGGGGGGATTTAGAGGCCGAGGTTGGTTTGTATCCTAGAGACATATTGGTGAAGAATACCTTGGTTATCTGTAAACATTCTTGGCAATATATGTGCCAAGCGGCAAATCATTCTTGGCTTGTTCTTGTGTTTGTGGTGTGAATGATATTATGGGGAGCGAAAAGAATGATTGATTATTGATATTTGTGATTTCTGTTGAAGTCGGTCAATCAATCCTTCATTCTTTGCTCATTTTTAATTTTGTACAGTTTTATAGTGGTTAGTCAACTCCAACTTCAACCAACTTGGATGGATGATGATGATCAGGTTAGAAGAAACAAACTCTTGATGTACCAACACTCTGTTTGACTGCTTTATTGTGTAGTTCAACTGGCTGTCGATGTTAACATGAGACGTCATAGGATAATGAACATGCTCTTAGTTATTACACCATTTGTTGGCTTTTGTGTTTATTTTTCGCTTGTCATTGTTCTATAGAAAATTATATTTTCGTGAATGAAAAAGTAATATTTCTGGCATATTCAAACGTAAGTTTGGTCTTGTAGAAGTGAGCAAGATTTACTCGTCCGATTATTCTTGTATATTATAATATAAGTGGGAATCTGTTCAAAGAGAGAATAAAGGTGCTTTTATCTAAACTTGAAGTACATGTGATTCCTTGGTCATTAGCTTGTAGGACAAATATGTGTATGTTTTTGTTTCATTCAAATATTAAAATAAGAGGCCATTGAATTACAATGTTATCCATTGAGTTTAAAAGTTATCAATTCATTCCCATGTTTTATTACTGAAGTGATGTATTCGCCTCTTTAATAAGGCAGTTCGATGGAGAAAAGGCCAATGTCGTGCTCGTTCTGATTTCTCCACTTGCAGCTTTGCGTAGTTATTTTGGGCGTAATATGGTAAAAACGCATGCATTATTAGTAAAGAAAAAACTGAAAAATGGATCCACATTCTTTAACACTTGAAATTAGTAGAATCGCGATAACATAAAAAATATTTTAGTTCTTAAAGTAAAGAAATATTATCTTATAAATTCTAATAAAATTATTTGAACAGATGAGCTTCTAAGGTTCTTGACAACTTGATTAACAAAATCTGGTCAAATCCAAAGGACTCATTTACTAGAAAATTAACAATTTCAGAAACTGAAGTACATACACAGACTTTTAGGAATCAAATCAGACAATTAAAAAATAAAAGTAACATTAAAGTGTTTCCTTTGGAAAACAATTTATTAATTTATTCATAAACGACAAACCATTTAAGAAATGTTTTTTCAGCAACATGCAAGATTATGATGCCACTTTCCAATATTACAGATGTTTTCCGTAACAGAGTCCTCACGATAGTTTGTTCTACAAAATAAAATAATTATTCTACTTTACTTTTAAGATGTAATCTTCATTTTAAATGAATATATTTAAAACATTTCTTACCTATCAGACAAAAACTAACCTCTGCCATTTTAACTTGGGCGCGCGCATGAGAAGCACGTCGAGGAAGAAAAATAATCCGTTAAGAGCATCGATTTGAAAGCGAACCACTTTTATGTTATTATTTCATACATGGTACTTTTACACTCAAAAGGAAAATTGTGAACTAGTCACTACATATATTTCATTTAGGTATATATGATTAACCTTTAATCATGCTGTTTATCATCATCCACATCATCTATCACATCTTCGGTATTATTATATTGTCCCATGAAATTATTTTCATCATCAACATCATCTGCATGCTCTGCTCCAGTTTTGCTAGTATCAGCAGACCCAGTGGCATTAGCCACATTTTGTTGTTTATCCATCATCCCAGACAAGGCTAAAGTTGGAGACCATTCAAGAACATCGTCAATGATGTTAGATACCCTCTTGTGGTACCTGCAGAAAACCAAAGCAACATTTTGTAACAGTTAGAAAAGACCAACAACAAATAGTTTTGGTTTTCCACTTTATGGGTTTGTTTATAGATGCAAATGAAAAGGAATTTAAGCTCGAGTTGGAGTTTATGATTATTTTTCTGCCAGAATGTGAAAGGATATAATCATTTCATCCATTGTGTTTGTGTTTAGGGCGTACCTTGCTCTGGCAGCTTCATCAGGTGCATGATGCCTCAGCAATAATATGAACAGCACAGCTACCCCAGCATAGAAAAGTCTCGTTGTCCACTTGGGCTTCTCCTCTTCATCTTTCTTAGGCCAAAATCTAAACAACTCCCGAAGTGTTGCTTCCTCGGCAAGGATGTTAGGGAAAAACCAGATTCGCTTTCCAAGAGTGATATATAAAACGCCAAATATTGCACCTCTTACTACAACATTAAAAAAATAATTCATGAGGCCCAGGGAAGCACGGAACCAGAATGTGGTGCACTTAATAAGCATATTTCAGACAATAACCCACTTCTAATAAGATAGTTACAGCTGCCAAGAGCACAAGAAGTTAAAGCAAATATATCGTATTCCTTGAGCATCTAACAACTATTACAATATATACATTCCAGAAGTCAACAAGTTACGATGTGCATTAGCAACCCAATGGAGAAAAATAGCTGGACAAAGCAACATAACGTAAAAATTTGAAAAGGCTTGTCGAAATCCAAAGCCAAGCGACATAAAGGTGCATGCGATGGATTCTCATATTTAACAGTTCTAAAATCATCCGGCTTTCAAGCCATATAATTCAGAGGGGGGCATATATTTTTCTGCAGAGGGCAAGAATTATTCAATAATAAAAATTCCCTGTGCAGCAGATGTATTTTTTCCACACATATCTCCATTATTATTGAAAATGACCTCCTCATGTATCATCAGCTTAACAGAGTATTTGTACACAAAAATATGTGAATAAAAATCATACAATGAATCCTATTTTTTCAATTTTTATGATTATATTCTTTACACAATTCAAATTTCAAACTAAGCATTCAATCCTCCTCCTCCTTTGAGGTCGAAAACTCTTGAATCGTAGTCATGAATGATAGATCGACTTCCAATCACCTAATGTAAAAGGCTTGTTTCCTCTGTTCATAATCATTGTTATTAGATTAATTTCTAATTTCCTAATGAAAGCTTTTTCACTCCTATTATTTTAAAAAATATATTAACATATTCATATCTTCTCTTAGAAAGTGGACTTTACTCTAACTCAATTTCCGACTTGACTAGGTGAAGTTTGCACTTAGTTATATACTATAATTTGATCATATATCCCTAGTATCTCTAGCAGATATGAGATCTCCAATACACCCCTCGTGTTGAGAATTAGACATCTCAATCGTGTGACTAAATATTCTTGATAGTAGGTAACAGTCACAACAAATTTCGTTCAAATAGGCTCAAATACTATCTTAGAAAGTGAACCTCAAACCTAATTCAACCTCACAAAACAAGCTTATAACATGAGGTTAACACTCACTTGTATACTATAAGTTAGTCTTATCTCCAATTGAGAATGTCCAACATCTTTAAATTCTAAAAATTGTGCTATTTTGCACTGTTATAGTACTATAACTAGCTCATGCAACACAGACTAAATTAACTTAAACTACATGAAGAAACTAGCCAAAAACAATCAACTATTAAAGGAAAGAAAAACTTACTTAAAAGTACAGATAGGATGAGGAAAAGGATCCCAGCACATGAGTAAAGTATCAATAGCTTGCAGCGATGAGGGTACACGGGGAATAAGCATATAGCCAACGTTAACACAGGCCAGAAAAATGAGAGGAGTGTCTGCCAAAGTGGATGGCGTTTTGCAAACGTCCATGCAAAGAAAGCATCATTTTCAGAAAATGCTTGTTCCTGAAGACAATCAAATTTTGTTAAATTCAAGCACAAAAATAAACCCAATCACATAAACTACGGCAGAGAAAAAACCCACATCGTGATAATTTTAAAATTGGAAATGCACTTAAACTCCATGAATACCTTACAATGTTCATATATTTCTTCCCTGAAGTTGTTTTCTTTATTTTTTTTCAAGATAAAAAATATACTGAATTGCAAAAATATGTAAGATAAAAATACAATTGTTTCAGTATATGATGCATCATACACATAGAGGTAGCAAAAGAATATACTTATCTATGAATGCACCACCAACTTATAACGTAGAAATTGAAAAACCAGACACCCACTAATGCAAACAAACCTATTCTAGATAAAACCAAAATGAATATATCAACACCACAAAAAATTGAATGATTCAATCAGCAACATAGTTATCAATCTAGTACAATAGCAAGTCGCACCCAAAAATATTGTAGCAGTATAGAATGTGGCACAAAACAAATGAAATTCAGCCAGAAACAGAAGGAAATGTCGCAGCCACAGGAAAATGAATACAGTCACACGAAAACTGTCAGAGAAGAGGCCCCTAATAACAGTGAGAGGGCATCCTTCTGAGCTCAGTGTGCGTGCTCCAAAACTGAGTGTGGGAAACCGTAAAAGGCCTAGCTTTCATTTAAGGTTGGAAAAAGGAGTAAAATCTTATTTGGCACCCTAGAAACCCAAAAATGACGCTGGAAAGAGGCTAAACATTCTAGCCTGTTTTTTAGTAGCAGCCTAAGGATGCTCCACTCCACAACAGCCTTATAGCACCAATATTAATAACTATGAATTTATCAAGCTATTGAATTCTCAAAATAACAGAAGTAACCATATCAGACAGAGGCAAACCAAAGGTCCATTTAGAATGACCAAAAGTTTCCAACATGTAAAGCTTCCCCGTTGATTTTCCCCTTTTACATTCGACTACTTACCAAATCTAGTTCTCTTAAAAGCCTTCAATCAATTTATCTTAGACTTTTCTCATCAACCATTCTCAGTTCCACCCCTCATCCTGTAGAAGTGATCTGAGAACTCTAGCATCAAGACCTGAGAAACCAAACCTACCCACCCACCTGCCCGGATAGCAATAAAAAAAAAAAGGTTCGATGAACAGCTTGTGGGGGTAAAAGAAACGTCAAACAGGTCAATAATGCAGAGCCAGAAATTTCTGAGATATTGACAGACTACATTCAAGCACATACATGTTGAACTTTCTGATATAATCATTGCAGCTCAATAATTGCAGAAAGAAGGCTCAAACCAAGAGTAAACAACACTAACAGGGAAAATTTCCAAATGAGCAGGCCAGGTAGACAACTTTTTCTTCCCAGGACGAACAGTTTTTACAACACGATCACAGCGCACTAAAAGATTTTTCCCAAGTAGAATGTTGGCAATCTCCTCTGTCTCTAAATTCCTATCTGATTCTAGAATATCCTTGAGCTCCGGATTGTTTTTCAAGAAGCTCACAAAATCCTTCCCTCTAAAATACTCAACACGAGTCTCCTGTAGAACAGCCCATCTCGAAACCAATTCCTTGTGGTCTCTAACCTTCTCAGCAAACACCTGGAACACATCTTTCTTGACAGCTTGTTTCTGAAAACAAAGAAACCCCAACTCAGTCACAAAATAACATAAACAGCTCTTTTATCGGTAAATAAAAGAGGCAGAATAGCAAAAATCGAAGCCTAAATCAATAATCAAAACGGGAAATGACATTCTACAAACGGGAACAAATAAAAAAAAAATAGACATTTCAGCATATATCGAAGCCTAAATCAATAATCAAAACTACACACACCAGATCAAATGTCAATAAAAACTCAACCTGGCTTGCCAAATTCTCTTTTGCCATAAAAAACACTAGTGAAATTGAAAATGGGGAAGAAAATATTACAATCACAACAAAAACCCTATTTGGAGAAATTAAAAAAAAATTGAGCTGAAAACATGGCACTATCACACACTCACGCCAAAAGTATAGTGCTTAACATTCTTCCGCGGTTACAATCAGTACATTACCGAAAGCCAAACCCCCAAAAAAAATTGAAACCCAAAATTTGATCCGATGTGTGATTTGGTGACAACGAAAATGAGAAGAAAAGGCGTAGAGTGAGATTAAGAATGAGAGAAAGATAGGAGATAGAGGGATTTGGAAGTGGAAAATTGAAGATGGGAAATGAAAACCCTAACCCTAGGAGGGACGTCGGAGGCGGGATCTGGTGCGGAGGAGCGTCGGGGCCTCTTCTTGTCACCTGCGCCTCCCGAAGACTTCTTCATTTTCTTGTCTCTGTTACCCTACTCTTTCTCTCTCTCCTATTTTTCTAACATTTTATTCACACTCTTCTGAATCTTTAGATTCAACTTATACATGTCCAAAAAGAATATCTTCAAATTCAAGTGTAATTTAACTAAATTTTTGACAAACAATTATACTTATATTTGACGTTTATTATTTTAAATATTAATTAAATAATTTAAAAAAATTACAAGTATATATATATATATAATACTATAAATTATTTAATATAAAATAATATTATTTTCTTTTCTCCACGAAAAAAATCATAATTACATAAACATGCAGTAATAACAAGATACATTTAAAAAGTTATAAAAATATTAAAATTAATTTACCATAACAATAATAATTTAAGATAGAGATAACTAATGGAATGGGACAAGATAAATACGCATATACCTAGAATTATATAATCAAGTGTTATTTATATAGGTTTACGAGAAAAAAATAATAATATACATTCACGGCTTCATTTAATTGCAAATTATGTGAGAAAAGTATTGGTTTGCTATTAATTATTTTAAAAGTTATATTGGCAGTTTTTATTTCGCTGACAGTATAAATTTGTCACTTCATCTTCAATAAAATCATAGTTTTGTTGCATTTAAAAGATTGAAAAAAATACGTATTCACCCATGACAAATTTGTTAACTTATAATAATTATCTTAACATATCAAGTAATATAAAATTTCTTTCTTTTAATTCTTTTAATTATCATATTTCTTAACTGAGAATGATAGACATTAATCTTAAAGTATCAGAACATGTTTAAAATAATATATTCTTACAACTATACGATGCTTTTACAAGGTCGATGATCTTCTGTGTTCAGGAGATATGATGTGTCTCCTAATACACTTTAACATTCAGATTAGTAAAGTAACAAATACGATAAAGAGTAGCATGTATAATTTAAGATTTTCACATATTTATGTTATTATATTAGACTTTTATTTGTATAGGATGTATAGCCAAAGGGTGTTCATGCATTATTGTACATTTTTAATACATTTTTCTATAATTAACATTTTACAAATATGAAAATATTTTATCCATTATTGCACCGAAAATAACAAAGAGTTGCTAAATTATTGGCAAAAAAAATAACTAAACAAATGTTGTGAATGATTGAATTTTAAACTTTCACAAATTTTACATATGACAATACTAAAATTATATATATATATATATATATATATATATATATATATATATATATATATATATATATAATCAATTAATAATATAATTTGGTCTCTATTTTAGGTTGTTACGTTTTGATTTTCATTTTTTTTACTTTAATTTTTATTTTTTAAGACTCAATGTGATATCTTCTATTAAATTAGAAATATCATTTAAAAAGTGTCGTGAAAATATATATTAATCACTTGAAGTCCTTCCACTGGTCCAACAAAGGTTATAGACTATGGTTATTTTAGGATTTACTCAACCGTTATAAAATTGTAGTATATCAAATTGTAATTTAAAACAAATATCTCAGATTACGATTGGAATCATAATTTTTATTTATAGACCATGACTCTTGTACAAGGTCGATTCAAGATTCAAGGGTAAAGCAAGTAAAACACTCGCTAATTATAAAATTATGTCTAAAAAATGCCTCAATTATTTTTTTACTTATATACCCATATCAAATTAATTATAAAATTATGTTTAAAAAAATGCATCAAAAAAATATTTTATTACTAATATAGCACTATTAAATTAATTATAAGTTGATGTTTGAGAATAAAATTTAATTAAATTATTATTAGTGTGTTATTTTTTATTGGTATTAAAAATGATGATTAATGAATTAAAACTTTTATTTAGTAAATTATGATTTTGTTTATGAGAAAAAAATGATTAGTTATCTTTATTCTCTTATAATCAATTCGAATTTTATTTTTTTCTCTTCTCTTTTTGTCTATGTGACTTATGTCTCTCCTTACTTTCTTCTCTTACAAGAGTCATTTTTTTAAGGTTTTGCTAGATTACATTGTTTGAATATCATATTATCCATGTAAACCAATTTTTTCATCCTCATATTTGGCTAGTATGTTTTTCTTTTCTATTTGTGTTGTTGTTTTTGTTCTGGTTTGAATTTGTATGTGAATTAGAAATGTGTTTTTTTTTTCCAATTTAAAATTTCGGTGTTTTTCGATTTACGAGTTTCGGAAGTTTTTTTGCATATATCTTAACGACGAACTTGAATTTTTTTACAAAACTATTACTTAGATTAGTGTGTTTAGTCTTTTGATGGATAATAGATTAATTGGAGAATAATTCAAAGTTGGATTTTTTGTAGAAAGATAATTCAAGTTCAGAAAAAGAAAGACTTACCATCAAGAGTTGAGAAGAACAATAATTTGTTTTAATTATTTGTATTAATGATTAATCTTAATTAAACTCTGCAAGTTTGTGAAAAGTGTTAGAATTGAGAAGGAAAAAGATACCTGAGAGACTTCAAGATACTATAAATCTACTTAGAAGTTTACTTTCTTGACAACCATAACCAAGTTTTATTGTTTTAACTCATTCATTTTATATACTTATCTTTAGTACTGTTTTATATATATTATAATTTTTATTTTATATAAGATATATAGATATGTCAACTAGAAAATTTGAACAAACTATTAAAAAGTGTAAAAAAGAGGAGAATTGAGGCTTTAATTGCATCGCATAAAGGAGTTATGAATAAATTTATAAAAATAAATAAGAAAAATGAATTAAGAAATGATGCTTTTTGAATGAACAAGATAATAACAACATAGGTACAAATAAAAACAACAACAATAGAGAGAGTAGTAGTTAGAGAGAAATAGTTAATGACGGGGATAATTCTGATTTCAAACTCATGGTAACGAGGAGGAGATTAAGAGACTAAATCATGATTGTACTCTTGACAAAAGTATATACATCAAAGCCAATGGTAGAAAGAAATTTCTTAAAGATAAAGATAAAAAAATATATTTAAAAGCAACAATATCTCAAAATAAATTAAATGTTTTATTATCTATTAAAAATTGTTAAATTAAATTAATTATCACAATTTTAGGTCTTCCAAACTCTTGAGTCAACGAAACCAAATGTAATTTCAAATATACTTCAACCTTAATATAATTAAAAAAAACGTTAAAATAAACACCAAATAGATTTTTTACGATACAGCAATACTATATACTTTTATTATTATTTAATTATAAATATTAAATATGACAAGACCAAAGTGCCCTTTAAGATATCTATATATCACACATGGAAGGTTGGATTTGATTAAATTTGAGTAAATTCCTTACCAATTCCAACAAAAATATCTTTAGATGAATTGAGTTGGATTTCTCTATTTTTCTGGTAAAATTTATAATTTTAAAATATCTATATTATACTCTTCTCTAAAAAAACAATTTATTTAATATTTAAATATTTAAATAATTTAATATGTCATCACATTTATAAAATTTTAGTTGATTAGAATTCACCTAATAAAAAATCACTGTGCGACAAACAATAATACTAAAAAACATAAAATTGAAAAGGTCGGTGTCATGAACACCAAAGGTAAAAGACACAACATTATCTTCAATTTCAATGGTTGTGTGTTGTGTGTTAGATATTTGGGGTGAGTGAAGGAGCAGTTCCAGTTTCCATTTTCCATTTTCAATTTCAAATGCTCTCATCCATGCAACTTCTTTGCTTCTACCAGCAGCCACCATCATCATCACTGTTTGTTTTGCACACTAATGGAGCCATTTTCAAGAACAAGAGGTTCATCACAAACCCTTCTTCTTCTTCTTCTTCTTTCAGTTCTTGTTCTGGGATTGTTCATGCATCATTGAAGGAAGATTCACAGTCACAGCAATATGAAGTAGAGCCAGAAAAAGCCAGAGAAGCACTCAAAAAGCTTGATGAACAAATGCAGTCTCTCTCTAGTAAAAAACTACCCTCCAATAATGCTCCAAAACTCAAGAGTACTCTCTCTCTCACTTCTTTTCTTCTTTATATCTTCAATCCATTTCTGAATCTTTTTCTGCTTTGAATTTTTCAGTGATTGATGATATATATTATATGATTTCCAGTGACCCCATGAGAGAAAATTTTGAAATTTAAGTTATTTTACAGTGTTTTTAAGGTGTAATTTTTCTGCTATTCAGTATGATTCTTGACCTGCATATTTTTCATTATTCAACCTTTTTCAGTTCCAAAAGTGAAGCTTCCCACAGAGCAGAGAATTGACAAAGACAAGTTAGAAATTTCAGATTCGTTTCTTGGAAGTGTAGCTGGTGTTCTGATTCTCTTCACTATTTTCTATAATGTTCTGTTTTATACAGTGATTAAGCCTTCCATTGATGGTTCATAACATGTGGTGCTGGTGTGTGTGTATACATAGAAAAAAGTAGAAGAGAAAAGCATAAACTTTTTATAGCATAAGAACCTCATTTCATTTTATATGTATATGTATATGATATGATATGAAATGCAGAGTTGGACTGTATCAGTGTTCTGAAGATTAGAGATTCAGAATTTGGATGCCATTTTGGAAGAAATCACTATTTCATCTCACTTCTTTGAGTTTTCTACAGCATTTACACACCACTCCATTCAATTAAAAGGTAAAGTAAAATTAGAATCTAGAACTTGTAAGAAATCTGATGTTAATTAGAGATAGATTTTATCTTACCAAAGAGTTTGGTTAGACTAAATTAAGTTTAAAATCCTTTGAGATTATAATTTATTATCTAAAGTTTTAATTTTATAAGGTGGACTCAAGGTGTTTTTGGATTGGGAAAAAGATAATAGGGAGATGAGGTGGATGAATTCGAGGGAATATAGAGAGAATTGTGGTGTTGTTTATTTTAAAGGATGAATAAAGGAATTTGGAAGAAAAATTTGTGAAAATTTATAAATAATTTAATTGATGTGATGGATAAAAAAATATTTTAATAGATAAAATGTGTAGATTACTATTTTGTGCTTATGATTAAAATGAATATACAATAAAAATGTAAATGATATTATTAATAGGGTTAAATATGTTTTTGGTCCCTCAAGTTTGAGCGAAATTTGGGTTTAGTCCCTCATAAAAATTTTTGACCAATTTAGTCCTTCATCTTCCAAAATGCGTGAATTTAGTCCTTTTAACCAAATTTTGTTAAGTTTATCTGACATTTCAAGCGCATTTCATAATAGTATTTAAATTATTTATACTGTTTGACACATTTTTGCTTCAATGTTAACTTAAATACTATCATGAAATGCGTTCGAAACGTCAGACTAACTTAACAAAATTTGGTTAAAAGGACTAAATTCTCGCATTTTGAAAGATGAATGACTAAATTGGTTAAAAATTTTGATGAGGGACTAATTCTAAATTTCGCTGAAACTTGAGGGACCAAAAACATATTTAACCCTTATTAATATAACAATAATAATTATCGTTGTATTGTTATTATTATTATTAATTATAATAATTAATATTATTATTATTATTGATATAATTGTTACTATTAATAATAATATTATTGTTAATGTGATTATTATTCTTTAAAATTGTTGATATTAATAATTAATATTATTAATTTTTAATATTATAATTAATATTAGTATTATTAAGCGTAGTTGTTTTTTGTTTGTTGTTATGGATTTCGTAATTCGTTCAACATGTCGGTGAAGCTTTAATTTAAAACGAGGACGAAGTTATTTTTGGATTTATGTGAATATGGATGTTATTATAATCTTTCCATTCATGTTGAGCAATATATTTGCATCCGTCCCTTTTGTTGGAAGAGTTGTTGTTCATAGGATTTTCAGTTGAATTACTTTTTTTGGTAGAAATAACCATGATATAATGGGTTTTTTGGTTACTCGTTTCGGTTTCTGTAATGAGCTATATGAAGCCACTATTACCATTGAATAAAATCAGGCTTTAAGAAGTACAATTAACAATTTTTGACCGTGACACCATGGGCTGCTTCTTAGAACTCCAAGCAACTAAGCCATTTTAGGCTGAATTTATTTTTGCATAACCATTTTCATAGCTTGTTGATGCATAATTGTTGGAACTTCTATGAAACGAGTCACCAAACTCATAACATACATTAGGCTTGGCCTAGTGGCAATTAAGTAACTAAGACTTTCCACCATTTGCTTATATGCAGTAGCATTAACCTTCAACCCTCCAACATTCTTTGTGAGCTTACACCATAGAAAGATTGGATTTTTGACAGATGAGCAATTTTGTAATCCAAATCTTCTCAGCACTTCATTAGCACACTTCCTTTGACAAATAAAAATACCATTTGAAGTTTGTGTGACTTCCACGCTAAGAAAATATCTCATGCATCCGAGATCAGTCATCTCAAATTCCCTTTAATTGAGCTCTTACTCTTCAAAAATTTTCTCACTCTTTTATGTAAAAATGAGGTCATCTACATACAAATTCTCAATAAGAACACATGTCTCCCATTCATTCTCTATAAACAAAGTGTGATCATTTGTGCTTCTTTCAAAACCTTCACAAAGTATGATTTTGTGAGGATGGTTCATCCAGAACATCCCTTCCAATCCATTTGTGCAAACACTCTCAAATGCTAAAAAACAAACACATCATCACACAACCGTCCATGCCTACGATTCATCCCTTAATCCAAACACAAGTTATAAGTCAAGACTAAATTATAATGCAACAATTGAGTTAATAATATAATTCAATAATGCACAAGAATAAAAACTTACTCAAAACCGAAACCAACCTCTCTTGAAATAATTTTTCATAAAACATTAAAAATTAGTCCATCCATTTCAAGTACTAAAATCATAAAAAAAAACACCTTTCATACCATAATTTGTTTCCACAAAGTCCATATTCATTTATCTTTGAAATGTAAATAAAATTACAATTAAAATATGGAATATTTCATCTCTAAAAATTTAAGTCGTAAATTCTTACCAATAACTAAAATATAAAGATTATAAAGCTTAACTAAATTTTTCCAAACCATATCATGCATTAAGGGTTTTAAAAGGGTTAAATATGTTTTTGGTCCTTTAAAATTTATTGAAAATTGAAATTAGTCCATCTTCAAAACTTTGAACCAATTTTATCTCTCATCTTTATAATACGCAAATTTAGTCATTTTAACTAAATTTTATCAAGTTTATTTGACGTTTTAAACATATTTCTCAACTAACATTAAAATGAAAATGTATCATATGATGTAAACAACTCAAGTGCTATCATGATATACATTTAAAACGTCAAATAAACTTAATAAAATTTGGTTAAAATGACTAAATTCACGCATTTCTAAAATTGGAAGACTAGATTGTGTCAAAGTTTTGGAGACGAATTAATTTCGATTTTCATTGAAAATTAAAGAATCAAAAATATATTTAAACCAATTTTAAATAATGTACACAAAAATCTAAGTTACCTATCGTTTTAAATATATACATGCAAATCAATATCCAGCCTACCAACCCATTTCTTCTTCACACTTAAAAGAAAGAAATGTGAAGAAAATAACTTACCTTCTCTTATTTAATTATGGTGTGCAATATGCTAATCTAGATATTTAAAGGATTTAACTTAGAATTTTCAAAACCTATGAATCATAAAAAGTTTAGTTTTTGAGAAAAAAAAAAGAAATGATGGAAAAAGAATTACTAAGCCAAAAATTAATTAGTTCTCTCTTATATAAGGGTTAAATATAAGGTGGTAAAATGGGCCACGGTCGTGGGCCGGTTTAATCCGTTGCTCTGTTTTGGCCTGATCTGCCAAATTGATAGACAAAAGATAGGTAAGTCCGCTAGCCTGTTTTTTAAATTTAAAAATTAAAATAAAAAATAATTTAAAAGATTAATTTTTCTAAATAATATTTTTTAAAGATGTAAATAGATAATACTATTGTAATTTAAATCATTAACAGTTACAAATTAAATTTTAATTATTAGTTTAATAGTAATTTAACATAGAAATCTAATATTTATTTTAATTAATTCAATTAAAAATATTAACTAATCAATTAAAAACTTACAAAATATTTATATGTTTAAATATGATTTTAATACTCATTTATATGTATATTTATAAACAAGTTTTAAAAGTAAAAAAAAAAAAAGGTATCCGGCAAGCCTTTCAACCAATATTATGGCGAGACAAGTTACACCTGTTAGCCTGTTTAGTTTCGTAGGCTAGGCCGACACGCCTTGTTTTTGGCAGACCAAGGTTGACGGGCCAAAATAGGTCCGATTGACCTTAAATATCTTTCTTAGTCCTTAAATATTGATGCAAAATTATAATTTATGTTCCAACCTATAATACAATTTAGTCTCAAAACTTTAAAAGTGAAAAAATATATTTCTCCCAACTTAGCTGCATTAAATTTTATTTGACGTATTAAGCCACGTTTTATATAAAAAAAATAATTTTACATTTAAATTTAAATTCAAGGAGGGATTATAAAGATCTTAAACCCTTTTTATAATTACATTGTTGATAACAAAATTATGCGTGTGTTTTTTTTCCTTTTTTATATATTTTAGATAAGTAATTGTAGAAGCATGTAATATGTTGTATTATTATGGATAATGATCATTTACTATCACATTTTGACAACATTTTGACTCCATGACGTGGCGAGCTGACGTGGTAATGATTTTGAAATTTAGTGAGTAAATTACGTGGCATTTGTTTTTGAAATGAATTAATGTAAAATTAAAAGAGAGTATGGCTCGAAGAAACCCATGTGAAGTGCGGTCTCTCTGCCATTCAAAGTTTCCATTTTGTTTTTCCTTCCATCTTTGTGTTTTCTGCAGTGCTCTTTCTCATTCTCCTTTTATTCCAGTAAATGTTTGTGTTCATGCATTTTGATTGAAGTCCATCTAAAGCAAAGAGAATGCAAATGAGTTGTCTGTCGCGAGAAGGAGTAATAGCAGAGGAACAGAGGTGTCTGTTTTTAGAAGAAGGAATGGCAGAGGAACATAGGGTTTCTCCACCATAAAAAAGCGAAGGTTTCTGTGCCCAGTTGGCAGTGTTGTGGGGTTTGTGGTCTTGACCATTAAAGTAAGAAAACAGAAGCGGTAGTAAGGGTAGGGAGAAGAGTATTGTCTCTGTCGTTGGGGTTAGGGAGAACAGGTGGAGGTGGTTGCTGTGTCGTGCAGAGGAGCAAAGCGAAAAGACATGAACTTGAATTGCTATTCTTGAATCCCTAAGGCGAAGCCCCTCCTCCGTCACCCTCTGTACAAATTTACAATCTTAGATCACTCATAAGGGAGAAAATATGTTCACTACCTTTAAGAAATCATACCATGCTAATAAATTGTTTTCAAGGTTAAATAATATTCGGGTGGTTTAAAATGTGATAACTTGTCCAAATAATCCAATATCACATGATCTCATCTCACTGTAACTATTACTTGGTGACCAATTAACAATTAAATGGTGACCAATTTATCCATTTTTGTACAAGATCACAATCTCAAATTACTCATAAGGGAGAAAATATGTTCATCGTCTTTATACATGCTAATAAACTGTGTTCAGGGTTAAATAATATTCGGGTGGTTTAAAATGGGATAACTTGTCCAAATAATCCAATATCACATGATCTCATTTCACTACAACTATTACTTGGTGACCAATTAACAATTAAGTGGTGATCAGTTTATTCTTTTTGTACAAGATCACAGTCTCAAATCACTCACAAGGGAGAAAACATGTTCATAGCCTTTAGGAAATTATACCATGCTAATAAACTATTTTCAGGGTTAAATAATATTTTGGTGGTTTAAAATGGGATACATTGTCCAAATTATCCCATGTCACATACCTCATTTTCCTGCAACTATTACTTGGTGAACAATTAACAATTAAGTGGTGACATTCTTATCACTTCTTGAACAACATCAAAATATCATATCACCAATGGGTATAAAATATGACCACCACCTTTAGAAAGTCATACCATGCTAATAAATTGTTTTCAAGGTTAAATAATATTCGGGTAGTTTAAAATGAGATAACTTGTCCAAGTTATCCAACATCACATGACCTCATTTCACTGCAACTATTACTTGGTGAGCAATTCACAATTAAATGGTGACCTGTTTATCCTTTTTGTACAAGTTTACAATCTTAGATCACCTATAACGGAGAAAATATGTTCACCACCTTTAATTATATTATATCAAAAGTTGTTTAATGTGGCATTAATTGGCCAAAATAGCCAACAACACATGACCTTATTTGACTGCAAATTTTATGTATTCACCACTCAATAATTAAGTTCTGACCTCTGCTCATATTTTTTGCACAAAATCAAAATCTCATATTTTAGAAAACCAATTTTACTTTCTTCTTCACCATAAAAATATGGTTCGCACACCTTATAACAACATAACTCAAACTATTCAATACACAAAATATGAATCAAAAACACAAACTAATGCAAAACACATGCAACTAAACTTGATCCAAAACTACAAAGGGAGTCATAACCCTAAAGGCACAACATCAAAAACAATAATCCTTCAACCAATTGGGTTTGAGATTGCGTTAGGGTTCAACAATAAGATAGAAACTTCGGAAAATAGGACCATAGAAATTCGTCTTCTCCCACACCCTATTCTGGATTTAACTTCAACCCTAGGTTCACCAAAATGGTCGCGCTTCACCTCTTCTCCCAAATCACTTCAACACGAAGAAAAATCTCTTCTCCTTACCACTTGTGATAATGCGCGAGAGAGAAAACACAACAAATCTTCCACCTAACTCGTTCTCTCTTTCCCTTCCTTGGTGAAACAATCAATTGTTTCGCCGAGACAGTAAAAATGTTCGAGCATGGTAAAAGACTTTATGCGAGAGCCACTTTTTTTTTTTAAATTGAAACTGTCACCACAATTTTTACCTAAGTTCTTTTATTAAATAATTTTAAATTAAAAAACAAAATCCACGTTTGCAAGCCATGTCAGGAAGTCAGCTTGAAGTTAAAAACTAGTAATTAACATACCATTATCCTATTATTATTAGGTTAAAATACCTTTTTGGTTCTAATTTTAGTCAAGTTTTTTCAAATAAGTCCTAATTTTGGTTTTGTGTTCAAATAGGTTTCAATTTTCGTCAATTTTATTCAATTGGGTCCTTTTTTGCTAACATCGTTTAAATCATTAACGACCATGAACAGTGACTGCCACGTGTCACTTCGTGGTTTTTTTGAATTATTTTTATTTTTATTTTTATTTTTTTTAAATGTTTTTTTCAAAATTTTTAATTTTTTTTAAATTTTTTTAAATGTACACGTGTCAACCCAAGAGTGTGACACGTGTCACTTCGTAGTCTTTTTGAATTTTTTTTAAAATTATTTTAATTTTAATTTTTTTTAAATATCCACGTGTCAACCCAGTAGCGTGCCACGTGTAAAAGTCAATGTTCTAAATTCAATTTGGTCCCTATATTTGTTATTTTTGTTCAATTAGGTCCCAATTTTTGTTAACATTGACCAATTTGGTCCCTCTCCAAATTAAAACCAAATTTAATTTTTATATTAAAATTTATTTTTTTATTAAATATTTTTATATAATATATTAAAATTCACATCATTATAACTTTGATATAAAAATTAAATTTAGTCACATTTTTGATAGGGACCAAATTGGTTAATGTTAACAAAAATTGAGATCTAATTGAACAAAAATAACAAATATAGAGAACAAATTGAATATAGAATATTGACTTTAACACGTGGCATACTACTGGGTTGACACGTGGACATTTAAAAAAAATTTAAAAATTTTTAAAAAATTTAAAAAATATAAATAAAAAAAAAAAAAAATTCAAAAAAACCACGAAGTGACACGTGACAGTCATTGTTCATGACAATTAATGATTTAAACGGTGTTACCAAAAAAGGACCCAATTGAATAAAATTGACGAAAATTGGGACCTATTTGAACACAAAACCAAAATTAGGACTTATTTAAAAAAAATTGACGAAAATTGGGACCAAAAAGATATTTTAACCTTATTATTATTATTATTATATATATAATTTTTTTTCATTTATTTCCATATCATCAATATTTGTAGTTTTGAATTTTTTCAATCTCTATTTTTTGTCTATTTTGTTAATTTCAGTCATTCATCTCATTTTTAGTGTTTATTTTTAATCCCTTTAGAGAAATATTAAAGAGTAAACGTAAATTATTCACATACTTAAAAATAAAAACAATAATATTTTCAGAATTATTTTTAAAACAATTTTATTAAAGCAAATAATATATATTAATCAGCAAAAATATTCAAGCTCAATTTTCTACAAATTTCTCAGGTAAAAAGACAACACTTCATCCCCTTGTTCCCCACCTGTGCGTGAGTTTCCACTACAATCATCACACACTGCTCACAATAATCACAGTTACTGCGAATCTTTCTACTCAAGCTTGAGAAAAGTGCTTCCCAGATTCGTTGCTTCCACCATGGAGGAACAAATCCCGTTTAAGAATCTCCATAGCCGAGAGTATTCGGGTCACAAGAAGAAGGTACCCTTTTGCTCCCTCTTTCTCATTCATGGTAAACGCGTTCAAAGCTCGTCACTTTCGTGCCTCTTATGCTTGAAACCTTTGGTTTGTGTGGAAAACAAGCCCCTTTTCAATTTTCTGCTTCAATTATGAAATGGGTGTTTTTTGTTTTTTCCCCAATAGGTGCACTCTGTGGCGTGGAATTGCATTGGCACAAAACTTGCTTCTGGCTCTGTGGACCAAACTGCGCGAATATGGCATATTGAACCACATGGGCATGTGAGATTACTCCTCATTGCTCCCCTCTATTTTTGTGTTTGTGGCCCAAATTTTAATTTTGCATTGATATATAATAGCTGTCTGAAGAATGAGACAACATGTTATCTTGTTTAATTTCATTGATTAAATTATATTAGCCTTCGGTCCGGGCCGACTTGTAGGTTGTTGTACCTGATTATGGCTTGTGGCTATGGAATAAAAGTGTCATTATTCACGAAGAGATTCTGTCATTTGATTGGAGAAAGCATAAGTTAGAGTTTACAAAGAATGTAGTAGGAGTGCTGTTTGTGAAAAAATTGAATACCCAAGTGCTGATATCTTGTTTAATAATTTTCACTTTGAAATTACTTTGGGAAGCTTTTTACTTTATGGGGATTAGATAAGATGACCTCTAAAGGATTTGGGTTTAGAGATTTAACCAACGGTTAATCCTTGAAGTATGTTAGCAGAAGGAAGAGTTAAACTTAATGTGGAGATGTATCTAGAGCAGGGAAAGGACTAGAGTCTGTTGGAATCAGTGGATGAGGGTTTTCAAATTGATTACTTCTGTGATCCAAAACGACGGTAATGTTAGAGAGGATGTTTCTATTAGAATTCGATCTTGTTTGATCAAATCAATAATGACATTGTGAACTCTGCATAATCTGAAAGGAAATCCTTACTGAAGCTTTAGGTCAAATGTTTATTTTTCCAGTCTCGTTCAGTAAATGAAACATGATGTTTATTGTAGGGCAAGGTCAAAGATATGGAACTGAAAGGTCACACTGACAGTGTGGATCAGCTATGCTGGGACCCCAAACATGCTGATTTGATTGCAACTGCATCGGGTGACAAGACTGTTCGCTTGTGGGATGCTCGAAGTAAGTGATTATTCAGATACACAGATTATTTTAGAGTGTCATATCAGAAGGGAGGAGATTTATTGTGGCTTTTTATACTTTGGGAGACCTTAATGCATTGCATGGTTATATTTTTTCTTGATCCAATACAAACCTATACCATAATGCACAAATAATTGTTTTTTTTACTTGAAAATATTTCTGTAGGTAAGATACGTGCTTTTTTTGTTAATAGTTGGAAAAAATGCTAATTGAGTTAGCTCAACGGAAGTCTAAAATGATGTAAACAGATTATTTATTATTTTGATGGAGGGCCAGGGAGGGGGCTTGGAAAAGGTTTATGATGTTTGGTTTCTGCAGGTGGAAAATGCTCACAACAGGCAGAACTTAGTGGGGAGAATATCAACATCACTTACAAACCTGATGGGACTCATGTAGCTGTTGGTAACAGGGTATGTGACACAATCCATTTGCTTTAAGCTCTGAAATGCAGTTGTAGTGGTGATTGGATATCAGTACCAACTATAGGCTGTTTTGCTTGAATTGTTTCTTGCTCTAGAATCATTAGATCTGTAGTTATTAAATAGACTATGTCTATGGTTCGCTTGCTGTTTTGGTGTGGTAAAGTTATTCCTTGTTTTGTGTTTAATAGGATGATGAATTAACAATACTGGATGTTCGGAAGTTCAAACCAATTCACAGGCGCAAGTTCAATTATGAGGTATAAACTAGTTTATACTTCATTCTTGTTGTTGGATCCGTTTCTTTCAATTTGTTAAAGCTGTTATTGAGGATAAGAAATGATGTTGGAACTTGAAAATTATGAGTAACTTGTCTTTAATTAGCCTTTACCAGCGTAATTGGTAAAATACATGTTATGTTTGTTTATTCTTGAACTATTGAGCCCATAAACCCATTAGTATATGTTGTATATAAATATATCCCTTTATTTTTTATTTTAAGGGAATACAATTAAGTTTCTACATGGTTTTAGAGCGAGGTTTTTTCTGCCCTTTATTATTAAAAAGATGTCTAGTTCATCCTCTTCCAAGTTCGTGCCTTTTTCTCTGCTTTCACTTCTACTCCAGCCATTGCAACAGAGAAAGTATGGGGTTTATCCATTTATGTTTTGTGGTCCAAGGCTGTTGAGAAGTGGTGTATTGGACAAGGATTGAAGAATCACCTCTACACTAAGCTTGAAGGTGTGAAGAGGATAGGGAAATTTGCTAAAAATGATACTTTGTTGTTCTGCACTCTGATATTAGGCCCAGAAGTTCATTAGTATATTTTTGTGTATAGGTATATCCTTGTACTCTTATTTTTCATTTAAGTGAATAGAATTCAGTTTCTACATGGCAATCTGATTATCTTCACTTTTAGACCTTCCAACCATGTTGAGGAATAGGAATTGAAATTTGCAGTCCAATAAAGGGCTTGGCTTTCAATTCCTTGCTTTTGAAACCTGATGAGTCTTTTAAAATATACATAGTGTTGTTTTTTCACTATATCCACACCAGTGTAAGTCTTTAAGGATTCACCCTGTATGGAAAATAGTGTGGATTACTATATGAACGAATACCATAATGCTTCTACTTCCCATAACATACCCTCACTTTCTGAACTAACCGTATTTTTTGGTTCCTAGCTTTTGTTTTCTTCTCTTTTTGCATTCATCTCAATTGAAGTTCTAACTCCTTCATTATCATTGTTTTTGTCAATTACACCAAACTTATATTTTGGGAGGTCATACGCGTCCATCTGTGATTTACACACAATACTTAAACAGTGTTACATCCTTTATGTTTAGCACAAAGGGAAACATAACTCTATCAGGAAGAATTGATTCCATTGAACTCAATGATTGTTTTTTTCTTTTTCTAGGTAAATGAGATTGCTTGGAACATGACAGGCGAGATGTTCTTTCTAACAACAGGAAATGGTAAGATCATTGACTGACTTGGTACTTTCTAAAACATGAATCTCAACTTGGGCTTTCTAAAAAATAAAGTAGAGGACTTTCTTATATTTTTATTATTACATCTTGCCCTCTCAGGGACTGTGGAAGTACTGTCTTACCCATCCCTTCGACCTCTTGACACTCTCATGGCTCATACAGCCGGTTGTTATTGCATTGCAATTGATCCAGTAGGAAGGTATGTTTCCAAATGTTTGTCATGTCTGGTCTCATTGATAGCATTTCAATTAAAAAGTTAGATACAAATATACAACCATATATCTGACTCTAAATTTTTAATTTGTTGTTTTCATTTCCATCAATTGAGTATCCTTACTTTCCAATAGAAAAAGTTTCTACAAAAGGACGTAACAAATAAATAATGCCATCTTATTCTGGCAGATATTTTGCCGTTGGAAGTGCTGATTCCCTTGTCAGCCTGTGGAACATCTCAGAGATGCTCTGTGTGCGTACCTTCACAAAGCTGGAGTGAGTTTTCAATGTTTGTGTATTCAGCTTTCATTCTTTAGGCTATATTGATTGTTTATCTTGTTTTTGTGACAAATATGGAATGCTTGTTTGTTTCTTAGGTGGCCTGTCCGGACAATTGGCTTCAATTATACTGGGGATTTAATTGCTTCTGCAAGTGAAGACTTGTTCATTGATATAGTAAGTTACACGATTCTCTTTCTTGGTTTCTTTCTTAAATGCTTCTGCAAAAGAAGACTTGTTCATTGATATAGTATGTTACATGACTTTCTTTCTCGTTTTCTTACTTGCCTTCTTTTTTGCTTGTTTTCTTGCTTTCTATCTTGCTTGCATTCTTTCTTTCTTGTTTACTTTCGTTCTTGCTTTCTTTCTTGTTTTCCTTCTTTTGCTTTCTTTCTCGCCCGCTTTCTTTCCTGCTTTCTTTCTTTCTTTTTTGCTTTCTTTCCCACTTTTTTTTTTCATTGTTGCTTTCTTGCCTTCTTTCTTGCTTCTTTCCTGCTCTATTTCTTGCTTGCTTGCTTTCTTGATTTTTTTTCTTGCTTTCTTGTTTCCTTTCTTTTTTGCTTTCTTTTTTGCTTTCTTTCTTGATTTCTTCCTTGACTGCTTTCTTGTTTCCCTTCTTTCTTGATTTGCTTTCTTTCTTGCTTTTGTCTTGCGTTCTTTCTTGGTTTCTTGCTTGCTTGCTTTTTTTCTTGTTTTTGTTTTTGCTTTCTTTCTTGTTTTTGTTCTTGCTGCATTTGTTCCCGCTCTCTTTCTTTCTTGATTCCTTTCTTGCTTGCTTTCTTTCTTGATTCCTTTCTTGCTTTCTTTCTTCCTTGCTTTATTTATTTCTTTCTTTCTTTCTTTCATTCGATCTTGCTTTCTTTCTTGCTTTCTTTCTTTCGTTCGATCTTGCTTTCTTTCTTGCTTTCTTTCTTTCATTCGATCTTGCTTTCTTTCTTGCTTTCTTGTTTCCTTTATTGCTTTCTTTCTTTCTTTCTTGTTTCTTGTTTCCTTTCTTTCTTGCTTTCTTTCTTGTGTTCATTCATGGTTTCGTTCTTTCTTGCTTTCTTTCTTCAACTCTTTCATGGTTTTGTTCTTTCTTGCTTTCTTTTTTGCGTTCTTTCTTGCTTTTTTTTGGCTTGTTTTCTTTCTTGCTTTCTTTTTTTCTTGCTTTATTTCTTGCTTTCTTCCTTCCTTTCTTGCTGACTTGATTGATTGATTGCTTTCTTTTTTGCTTTCTTTCTTGCTTTTTTCTTGATTTTTTCTTGCTTTCTTTCTTGCTTGTTTTCTTGCTTTCTTTCTTGATTGCTATCTTTCTTTCTTTCTTTCTTGATTGCTTTCTTTCTTGCTTTTTTCTTGGTTTCTTTCTCTTTCTTTCTTGCTTTTTTCTTGCTTGCTTGCTTTCTTGTTTCCTTTCTTGCTTTCTTTCTTTCTTATTTTCTTTATTGTTTTCTTTCTTGCTTTCTTTCTTTCTTATTTTCTTTCTTATTTTCTTTCTTGTTTCTTGTTTCCTTTCTTGCTTTCTTTCTTGTGTTCTTTCATGGTTTCGTTATTTCTTGCGTTCTTTCATGGTTTCTGTTAAGATATCTTTAATATCTTATTTTCTGTTTCTATTGTTATTATTCTTCATATGTATTTTGGGCTTAGCCCATATGTTCTTTATTATAAATACAACCTCTATGTGTATTTTCTGCACAAGGAAGATTAATCTTAATCCCTATTTTTCTTATATTCAATATGGTATCAGAGCTGATGGTTAAAACCGGCTCAGACGAGTGCAATATGGTTCTAGTATCGAAAGTCTTCCTGGCAAGGATTCAAAGTAAGCATGTCCCGTTAAGAACGACGGTACAGAAAAAGGCAGAAAAGGAGTACTCGTGGTTGGGAATAAATGAGAAAGTAGAGCACTATATAAATAATAAAGATCCATAAACTCATTGCCTTAAGGTTTTGGGTTGAGAGTGGTGTCAATACTTTATGTTGGTTCTTTTTTTGCTTTCTTTCCAGCTTTCTTTTTGCTTTTTTCTTTTTTGGTTTCTTTCTTGCTTTCTTTCTTGTTTCTTTCTTGCTTTCTTTCTTGCTTTTTTCTTGGTTTCTTTCTTGCTTTTTCTCTTGCTATTGTTCTTGCTTTCTTTCTTGTTTCTTGTTTCCTTTCCTGCTTTCTTTCTTATTTTCTTTGTTGTTTCTTGTTTCTTTTCTTGCTTTCTTTCTTGTGTTCTTTCATGGTTTTGTTCTTTCTTGTGTTCTATCATGGTTTCGTTCTTTCTTACTTTCTCTCCCGCTTT
>Ga0214543_1000261_pt1 | contig 81650 bp, 44 predicted proteins | sample CNSS2metaG_FD_160094 | JGI IMG/M metagenome (GOLD analysis project Ga0214543, IMG submission 160094) | Root nodule microbial communities from cowpea collected in UCLA plant growth center, Los Angeles, California, USA - CNSS2 | ecosystem: Host-associated > Plants > Roots > Nodule | place: USA... | reverse complement strand
ACACACACACACACACACACACACACACACACACAGAGAGAAAGGCGATGCGAGAGTCATGACTGTCTATAATTCCGGTAGAAAAAATATCAGAAAGAGAAATTTAATAGAAAAAATTGCAGATTCTCAAAGTCTTTGAAAGGGAATTCACAGCATATTTATGGGCCACCAATAAAGGAAAAATACCATCATCTACTAACCTAAAAAATTTGATATCATTCTTCCCACTTCATACAAACTTCTAATATAACCTTTACAAATTTATAATTGCATTTCATAAACCAAAATCAAAGACTACCATATGAACTGGTGACCATACCCAAATTCAGCATATGCAAGTCAGCACTAACTACCTTCTTCAAACATGAATTCAAGAATAGGGTGTGCAATATCAGCTTCTTACTTCATTACTCTTTCTAGTAAAAACTAAAACCTCACATTATAAAACCCATAATGCCTAAATTACTTCACTTCTTTTCATACTTGCTAAGACAATAGTCTAGCTGCCACTTACTAATCAAGTAATATATATATCAGAATCATAAGGAAATCTCAGGGTTGTACTTCACGTATCTGTACCTACCACCAAATCATAATATGCATTATAATACTGTGGGAACTTTCCAGAAGCACCACCAAGGGATGTTTGTGTGGCATCTAGTAGCAGAAATATCCGCTCCCTTACAGGCAAATCTGACTGTATGCAAAGAAGAAGAGAAAAACAGAGAGAGAGAGAAACAGGGAGTAAGAAAAAATAACTTTGATAAAGAACAATAGTCTGTGGAGAAAACTCACTTTTTTCTTCACAATTTTTACAAGAATAGGGATGATTCCTGTATCAATCACCTGCTGGTGAACATGATCTCCAATATTGTTCATCAACATTTCTAGCAACTAGAAAATCAACAGATGATACACAAGTTAGTACTACACAGTCGTATAAGAAACTAAGTAATAGAAATATTAAAAAGAGAAAATCGCATAGCCAATCTTCATTTAAGGTATGCTGAAAAATGTCATGCCAAATTATCTTCATATAAGTTGTGGGTGTAGTGAACACTATCTAGAAAATTCACATAAAATACTATAAACAGACAAATTCATGAGTTGCTATACTCACCAAGACTGCATAAAGTTGAATATTAGGGTTCTTGTAACCCAACCTCTTTTTTATAGCTTTGACGACATCTCTAGCCTGCCTGAATATTCAGAGGAAAAAAAAAGGATGGTCAATAACATCCACATTACTTGTAGCCCAGGTTTACTCTGGGCACATTTATGATACCACAAAACTTGAACGTCGCATAACGAAAATAAAGTTTTGTGGGGTACTTTTTATCATGAGCGACTAATTCACAGATTTCAATATTTTTTATCCAATCAGTTTCAGCTAGTTTCTCGCTTGTTGCAGCAATGACCAAAGCTGCCATTTCTTTTTTCTGCATAAAAAATGTCATAATTCAATAAAATATAAAATTGATAAGATACTTCAGACTAGAAAGCAAACATTGATCAGAGTAAATATCAATTGAAACTAAATTAGATCCACTTTCGCTAACTAGAAACAAACGAGATCTATCAGCAAAGAGACAAAATATAACCTTAAATAATAATTAATCCAAATTGAATACCAAACAGAGAATAAGCATAATAGCACCACATAATATAGTACTATAAACTAAAACATGGATTCCATATTGCATAAGACTGTTAGCCACTGTATATATAATTTCACAAGGGAAGTCCAAGTTAATTGATCAACAACACACAAAAAAAGTTGCCATCACAAGACTCAGAATTTGTTCTATATAAAACATCATCCAACATAGGATAATTAAAGTGACCTCAGCAAGAGATGAAACTCACATGTTGTGGCAGAATCAGAAGAACAGTGTTAAACTAAATGCCTAGCAACCAAATTCTGAACCACCTGTATGACATGAGCGACCTGCTACAGCAAAAAATTTAAGGCGAGATAGTTCAGCACTTAACCCAATTACAATATCAGTTCAAAGAAATGGAACTGAGGAAAATGAGAACGAATTATAATCTTCGTGTCCGCAACCCAAATGATCAGATCTTGATTAAGGCACATCAAAGACGACAGTGAAAGTAAAAAGTGAAACCTTAAAACAAAACTTAAAGCATTAATGATTCATGGAGAAAAGATTACAACAGCAGTAGTAATAAAAAAAATATTTTTACCTGGTATAAAGACAAAGATCACGAGGAAGATACCAATGATTCACTGATGAACATGAGAGAAGTTCAGCATTCCAATTGCAACCCGGAAGATCAGTTTAGCTGCTGCTTTATTCTTACCCAGAGAGCTTTTTTTTTTGTTAGCTTTAAAGTTGAGAGCTTTTTAACATATGATGATGAAATAGTTAATTGGGTAAGTGAGTACTAAAGTTAGAGTTGTGACAAATAACCAGGTTCTCAAAGACATGAATGAAATTGTGCTGTGCGAAGAAATGAATACAGTACGAGAAAAGATACTGAAAAATAAGGTTTCGGGTTGGTTTGTGCTTGTTGTTTGTTAAGGTAATTGAACAAACTACAACACCGCCACGAGACCTGTCCCTGTCTTGTCGTTCCTCTCTCCAAAGCTGTATCTTCTTTTCCAAGGAGAAGCTGCAATTTGATAACCTCACCCTCTCTTCTGTTCACTCGCATGTGTTTCATCCTTTTTACCTGACGACACGTGTGATTCAAGTTTTTAGTCATTTATTAGAGAAATGTTTTTAATCAGATAAAAAATCTTGAAATCTTTAATTTTGCCCCTTTTTCTGTTGATATCTAGTCGGAATATTATCCAGATTGGGGAACGGAATGGTTAGGATGGAATGGTTAGGATACGAGTAAAATTCGTAGGATAAATAGTCTCGTATATGTTCGTATATGTTGTATATTTGTTTGTAAATTCGTTATGGTTATGCGGATATTTGTGTTTTTTATTAATATCTAATAAAAGTCAGTGAGTATTAGGTAAGTATTTTTATTTTTTTAATATTAAATTATATATTTTAATTATAAATTCAAATAAAACATCATACATATCATTTATACAAAGTCAAAATAATTTATTTAAATAATAGTTTATAAAAAATAATATATTTTAAAATTAATTAATGAAAAATAATTCATTCAAAATTAATATATTAATATTTAAAATTTTTTAATTTAAATTAAAATATAGTGGATATATACGTATGTACAAAAATACACATACTCGTTATTTTTGAAAGATATTTATTTACAATATTATTTTTTATCCGTTGTGTAATTTATCTATGAATACTTACAAGTATGAAGTTTTTTATATCCGTAATCATAATCATAGTTGATAATCAAAATGGAAAAAATAATATTTAGAAATTAAAAGTATAAAATATTTTTATCTTATTTTTCAATATAAACTAGTGTAGTATTTGCTTTTATTATATCATAGATATGATTTTACTAAAATTAATTAGAGAATTTAATTTTCAATTGATTGGTATTTCTTTTACAAATAATATATATATATATATATATATATATCATATAGAGGTAAATAGTCAATTAATCAAAATACTCTATCAAAATTTGGGTAAGTTGTATTTTTTTTAGTGTAATTTTATTTTTAGAATTTTTGGAAGATAAATCTTAATTGATTTAATCAACTACAAAGGAAGAATATAATGATGACATGATCAAAGGAAGAAGTTGGTTAGGATGGATTAAAACTTTCAAAATCCGAGTTATTTTGTTTAGAAGGCAAGTTATCTCACGATACGAAGAGCAAAGCTAATTAATTATAGTTATTTATATGTATATTGAATTGATTTTATTTTTTATTTTTTAGATTGTATTGACTTTGTCTCTTAATTAAAATTGGATGGAGTTATAGTGAACTAAATTATATGGTTTTGATTTTGAATTGAGGGTTTTGAATAGTTATTTCTAATTTGAAATTATTCGTATGTAATTAATATAAGTGTTTAAAATATATTAAGATGGTTCTTAATCATTGAATGGTTAGATGAATTTGTTATACCATTTTATATTATTTTTTAGTTCTTTTGTAGTTTTTATTTTACTTTTAATTGTCACACATCCCATTTAAATATAATAGATATACTTAATAAAACATCACAAAATTATAATACTAAAGGAGCAATCAGATGAACAGGATAAGAAAATTAACTGATACAGTCATCCTTAAGAGTACTGGGAAGGAAGCTTAGACATACTACCATGCCATGAACAAAATAGAGTCTAAAAGCTGACAGTATAACAGTTTGCAAAAGGGGTTCCCACTAGGACAACTGTTACAAAAAGGCCCATAACCGTGAAACTACTCCTAAGAGCCACAAAAAATAGGATACTCTAAGCTGCACTGCTGCTACCACCAGACCCACCTTGAACGTTTCTCTCATCTGCTCCCACCAAAAGGTGATCATCGCAAAAAAAAAAGAAAGACAAGCACGAACACGAAAATGAAAGGGTAAGCTATTTGAACATATTATAACAATCAGGTACTTAAAACAATTCCAAGTATACAACACATTAGGCACACTGAATCATGTTATGGCAAGCAAGCAGGACAATATGACTCTCAATTATTCGGATAAATATAATAAGATCGGATTCACTGGACGCTTGCCCTTGTGGTGACCTCTACTGCTCTGCAGAGCCATTGTCAATGGGTTTCACCCTACCACACACAAGGTTAGCCTTCAAGCATCTAAGGTCATTATTCTGCCAAAGACTAGGGTCTCCCGCTACTCTCATCACTTGGATCAGTTTGCTCTACATGAGACTCACTGATCCTTTAGAGTTTCGGGATGTGATCATTACTTGAATCCTTATCCTAATTATATACACTCCACACCACCATGAGATCTCCCCACGAGACTCATGGAATTACGCTATCTCACAACCAAAACCATGTTTCTCATACCATTTCCATTACTTTTATTTCATTCATCCAACTCTCATGTTAAAACACCACCAACCCACAATTTCACGATCAATCTCATACCAAGCATGCCAATCTCATTCATAGGATTCTAACAACTAAGCATATTCACGTACATCATGTTTAGGAAGAGTAATCTAGACAAAACATGCAACAAATCATCTAACCATTCAAGAAAACAGTGTCAGGACGCACCAATGCACTAGCCTCGCTCAAGCTAGGAGCCCTCACTCGGGCAAGGGAAGTTGCCTCGCTTAAGCTGCAGGCTCTCGCTTAGGCGAGACTGCAACAGCAGCCCCTGGGAGATTTCACAAGCTCTCCTTAGGCAAGGCCTTCTCGCCTAAGCGAGACGGTGTGTCGCTCAAAACGCGAATGGGCCGCCTAGGCGAGCGCTCGAGGGAAAACCTTAGGCGAGCTTCTGCTATTCTCGCCTAGGCGAGACGAGCTCGCTTGGGCAGAAATATCATTTCTCCCCCATTGTTCACGTATGCAGGGCAAAAAAATAACACAAGATCACATCCAAAGAGTTCAAGCCAGCCATTGGCACACGATTTAAAACACCATTCAAGCACCCACAACATATAACAGAACATAAACATGCAAGAATAACTTTAAACTTAAAAACCTAGCTTCCCTTACCTGGATTTAGGACAGCAAAAGCAAACATACCCAAAGCTAAGGAGCACCATAGCTCTAGTAACTAGAGTGGTAAGCTGAAACGTGGAAAAAAAATAGAACAAGACGAAGTGTGGGGTTAAACCCTAACCAAACCAACTTTCCCAACAGAAAAAGGGAAGACTAGTGAAGAAGGTTCTAAGGCTCCACTTACCTGGAGGTAGAATAACTTTAGCTAACTCAAAGATGGAAAAATCTCTGTGCCCTAGCAAAGATCCAGCTGGAGTCAAGAGTGTTTGAGGGAGGGAGACAGTTTTTGAAAAGGAGACAAGTGCAAAATGAGTGAGCTGAAAGGGGTATTGGGGTCCCTTAGTGGGTTAGTCTTGGGCCTACGAAAAGGTCAGGCCCAACTCTTAAAGGCTGAAAGGAAAAATGGGGCTTATATCACTTAACTGGTACAAGAAGTACTTATTAAAGTAAGAGAGTCAGAATTAACAAAGTGTTAACAAGTCATGTTATTGAGTGATTAAATTTGGATTGGATGTGAATTTAAGAGAATGAATTTGTGTTAATTTGTGAGTAAAGTTGTGGTTATTTATAATAATAAATAATAATGAGTTAAGTGGATATAAGAAGAAAGTTTATTTATGATATAATTAATAAAATTTAATAAATTTATATTTTTAATAGATTGAATTATAGAATTATCGTTTTAACATAAATATAAAAAATGATATTAAAATAAAATTAAAATTATTATTTAAAAATAAAAAAATATAATTCAGTATTATTATCATTAATAACCTAAAATAATTTATTAATATTTTTAATAATAACTTGAAATAATTTATAATATATATCGTTTAATTTAACAAACAAAAAATATTTCTAGTTCTATTTAAATTTGTTTCATTTATTTTTTCAAAAATGAATTTATTCACGACGAAGGTGTTGGCAACATCTTTTAAATTAAAATCAATTTCACAAATAGTAACTTTTAATACATGCACTCTTAGCTCTTAATTCATTTTTTCTTGTATTTACCAAAAACCATAGATACTTTAAAAAAAATATAATTATTATTAGAAATAAAATTTGTTCTCAAATTATATAATACAGACTTTGTATGATACAAAGCTTGTTTAGTATTTCCAATTTAAATTAATACCAAACTGGCATACAAAAAATAAAGATTCTTTGTAACATTACATTTTTCATTACCTTTATGTTTAGTGTTTATTTAATTGTGTAAGATTACGGACACTTTTTGTTCTCTCAAGAAGGGAAGGAGAGAATGGAGCATGCTATTTTAAAAAATAAATCAAGTGTTTATAAAATTAAAATTACGTTAATGGAACTAATTTACGTGTTTAATTTAAATATGTGTTTATATTTATATAATTATCATATAAACTATATGATATATGTATATATTTAAGTAAAATAATACTTTTTAAAAATTTAAAATATAATTATTATTTTAAACAAAATAAATCAACTCATAAACGTAGAACAACCTAAGTTTATTAGATCACAACTAAATAGATTAGATAAAAGAATGGTCAATTTAATTTAAATTACCTTTTTTTTTGTCTAATCAAATTATTTAACAGATATTGTGTCCATAATTTACATGTGTCACCGAAAAGAAGTGAAGGGTGAAGTTATCATTAGCTACTGAGTTTTGTTTTGGTTGTTCCACGTGTCAGGTATGGTCCTCTGCAATATATTCGCAATACACTTGTCTTTTCCCTGACCTTTGATTGTGTTATTCGTTTTTAAAGATAATATGATTGTTAGAAAAACATATTTTTATTTTATAAGAAAAAATATATAATAAAAATTAACTAATAATATATATATATATATATATATATATAATGAGTGTAAAAATTGTTTAAGTATCAAAATATCATAGTATATCTGAAAAACAAATAAGCACTCCCAGTGTGACTATATTTATTTCACTCACTTAAAATTTAGATTAAAATAGGTATCTAAAGTATATTATTACTCAAAATTTACCTTCCCTGAATTACGTACCAAAGAAAAACATCCTCATGTGAGACTTACTAATTCAAAAAGATCCTTACCATATGGTTGATAAGAGTTATTCTCATTTGAAAAAATAAATGCAATTTTAAAATATTTGTCTTATAAATCAAATTAAATTGGACAAAATATTAAACTAATTGTTAATTATTTATTTAAAATAAATATCTGTGAAAGTATATATTAGGATCAACAATTTGGCATATTTTCATTTGTAACAAAAAAAATGTAGTTATGTAAGTAAAAAATGTATTTTGTTTAATAATATTTTTAAATCAATTTATAGAATAATAAAAACATTGGATTTTGGGATTTTTTTTGACATTTAAAGTTATAAATATTGTAATAAATATTAATGATAACGGTTTAAAAACCTACAAAATAATTATGAGTAATAGTTGTTTGTTAAAAGATCATTATATATTTAGACTTAAATACTTTTTTGTCCTCATTTTCGTAGTGTTTGTTGCGGATGATCCTCATTTTGACATAATGTTTAAAATGGTCCTTATTTTTACCGATTATTTTTACCGAATGTTTAAAATGATTATCATTTTCGCAAGGTCATTTTCTGTGACGCTGTTTAAATCAGTAACGGAACCATCTATACAATACACGTAACACACCTCAATGCAACCTAATACAAACAGCGTCACCTATATAGTTCTCAGTTCTCTGTTACTGACTTAAACGGCGTCACAGAAAATGACCAAATAAAATACGAATTTTAAACATTCGACAAAAATGAGGATCATTTTAAACATTCTGTCAAAATGAGGATCATCCGCAACAAACACTACGAAAATGAGGACCAAAAAGGTATTTAAGCCATATATTTGATATCTACAAGAATTTAAAGGTTTTAATTATAAAAAGCTCATGATAATCATTATATATATATATATATATATATATATATTAATTCATTACTATATTATTGATATATAGAAAAAATATCTATTTAATATTTAACAAAGGTAAACCACCATATATTCAATGCTCGTAAGGATACAAAATTCAAATTTTAATGATAATATTTTAAAATGCTATATTTTAATTATATATCCCAACGTATTTTTTTTAATAAAATAAGCTTGTGCATAGTAAATTTATTAAGAAAAAATGATAAATATTATTTATAAGAAACATAAACTAATATAAAACCAAATTATCAAAACAATAAATATCATTAAAAAAAAAGTAAAGATAAATACTTCTATATTGTCCTTTTATGAAAGGAATCAAGAGATGCTCATCCAACTTAAGATTAACCAATTCGTAAGGATTAAAAATGTTAACTGGAAGTATAGAGTCACAACGAAGTTTACATCCCTTTAAAAATTATTTACAACCTTAGATCAAACTTCCTCTCCTCTTAAAGTATACCACAAAGATAATACTAATTATAAGTGAAAGTAAATTCTTTCTATTTTTTACTTTTTTTTTATTTCAAATTTATAGTTTTCCCTTTCTTTTTAATTAATTAATTACACTTTTTATTGAATAGTTTCTTTAATTAACGGAATGAAATTAGGGATAACATAATTACTCATTAATCATTTTATATTATTATTTAATAAGCTTCACCCATTCCTTCTATTTATATATAAAAAAACATTGTGTGGCACCATGTCTTATCTTATCCGAGCAAGCCATATTGGTCTTATCCAAATGTTACTCCTAAAATACTCTCTGAATATTTTACTAACTACTTACTTATAGCTTCAATGGTTGGTTTAAATGTTAAATTGAAAAGTATACACACTCTCGAAAAAGGTTTCTTTTTGGATACAATTTGTTTCATATAAAGAATTGAATAGGAAAAGAAAACAATGGAGTTCGGTTAAAAAAAACTAAGGAATTGGTTTGAAAATTGGTGTTTCAATTAGCACACGACTCTAATTCTTTTTGTCGCTGAAAATTGTCTTTTCAATATACGTACACGACTCTAATTTATTTGAAAACGATAATAATAAGCTTTTTCTGTATTTTTTATGAAGATTGAACGAAATTAAGATGAAACACTTAATAATAAATTGAAGAATTTGAAAAAACGTGAAAGATTGAAATTTTATAATCATAACATCTGAGGGACTAACAAAATTTCTTTAAAAATCACAAATGTGAATCATATCACGTTCGTATACTTGCTTGCCCAGTCAAAAAGGATAAGAGTAAATAATGGTTCACCTGTTGAAAAATATCAGTTCAATAGTAAGGTAATTAAATTGTAAATCACTGTTAGTAGGATAATATTTAAAGTTTCAAGTATGCCAAATTTATTTTATTAACAGTTTCAAGCATTATAAGAAAAAAAAAATCAGACATCGTCATAATGGATTATAAAAATATTTTACTAGGTCCACGGATTTGGCATTTTTCTAACAAGTTGCTGTCAAGATTGGGTTGAATTTTGGGGTACGATGGCATGTCAAGTTTGGATGTGCTCCATTGTTGTTTAGATTTAGTATATAATTCTTATAGAGCAGTAATCATCATTCACCTCACTCAGTGCTCGCAGGTTGTCGTGATCCCTCGCAGCAAATTGTTACAGAAATTTCACAAAATGGCCTTAGCCATGGTTCGTAGGAATCTCATCACCCACTACACCAAGTTTGCATCTTCTTGGAGTGTGTTGTCTCGCCATTCCTCAATCCATAACCCTTCCTTGGAGTCTGTTTCTCCATTTCATAGCCAATCTGGTGGTGGTGGTGGTGGAGGTGGCGGGTTGCCGTCTTACATGCGTGGAGCTGTGTATTGGGAACCCAATAAACCTCTTTCGATCGAGGAATTTCACATGCCTCGCCCCAAGGCCGGTGAAGTTCTCATCAAAACCAAGGGTAAGGGTACCCTTTAATTCTTGTGCATGCATAACGTTAATGGGAACGAGGGTCTCCCCCCAAAATTCAATTTTTCAGTATTATCTAATGCCATAATGTGTCTTTTTAACTCCATCCCGTTCAATTTGGTTATACATTGATATGATTAGAGATGTCAAGTGAGAAATGAAAGGGGGTGAAAAAACTTGAAGGCTGCTTGTAGAGTATACAACATTTTACATAACCACTACTTTCGATGGTTGTTTTCGAAGTAAAAGAAAAACACTGTGTGGAGGAATCCTAGAGTCCAAAGGAGAAGAAAAACATTTTGCTTATTGTTGGATCTAATTGTCTTTTGGTGTGGTTATTGATGTAGCCTGTGGAGTATGCCACTCTGATCTGCATGTTATAAAAGGTGAAATTCCGTTTTCCAGTCCTTGTGTTCTGGGGCATGAGATTACCGGTGAGGTTGTTGAACATGGACCACAATCTGACAGCAAAACAATTGAAAGGTGAAAGATATTGGAAATGTGAAACTCTTTAGCTGCTACATATTTGTGCCACTGTTTGAAAAAAAAATAGTTATTCTAGAATCTCCTTGTTTCAGGCTTCCCGTAGGGTCCCGAGTTGTTGGATCCTTCATCATGCCTTGTGGCAACTGCTCCTACTGTTCAAAGGTAATATTGCTTACTATTCCACTCTATATTACATGAATCCTTGTTCAGCCCTTGATGTTGTCTCCAAATGGTATGCAGGGTCATGATGATCTGTGTGAAGCTTTCTTTGCCTATAACAGGGCTAAAGGAACCCTCTATGATGGTGAAACTAGACTATTTCTTCGAAACAGTGGTTAGTATCATTTAGCTATTATTTCAAGCCTGGCTATGGAAATTGATAGTTTTCCCCCTGCTGCAGTAGTGATTATGATATTATTCAAAAGTCTACCAATTTGACTTTCTTTGTCATATTTTCTTTATCATCCAACTCAAGCAGCATCACCATTACACTTGTTAGTACTTGATAGTATTCACATACTACTAATCCTGAAGCCTGTCAACCTCCTTTTTCATGGAATAAGAGCAAGCTCTCAGTATTTTTGTTTACGCAAGCTTAATTGTAATGGATTATAATTTGCTACTGAGGTGTGTCCATAATGCCCATTTTTTCTGAACTATGGTATTTTATATTCAGCTTGTACAAATATATATGTTCTTAGAGTGTATTTATCCATAATTATGGAATCATTCAAGATTGGAATACTGAAAATAGTTTGCAATTTTTAATAGGAAAACCAGTATACATGTACAGTATGGGAGGGCTTGCTGAATACTGTGTTGTGCCAGCAAATGGAGTGGCTGTACTACCAGAATCATTGCCATATCCAAAGTCTGCAATTCTAGGATGTGCTGTTTTTACTGCTTACGGTGCTATGGCTCACGCAGCTCAAGTGCGTCCTGGTGATTCTGTTGCTGTTATTGGAACTGGGGGTGTTGGTTCTAGGTAAATAATCAATCTTCAAATTATTTGTGTGCTGATAAATCTTCACCTTGCTGTACCAATTGCACTTTATATTTGTCTTCAAATTATCTAGGTGAACAAGAAAAATCAGATAACTCTTGTTTGTGGTACTGTATATGTTACCTCTGCTAAATATGGTCAAGCCTAAGTGTTTGGAGCTTGTAATAATAACCATTTTATTCACAACTGATTATTTCTATGTGGCCTAAGTTACATTTGTTGAAAACTAGTTCTGAACAATATACATTTAAGAGTCTGATATTATTCAAAACATTATATGTGCCAGCAACTTGGCTTCTGAGAACCTGAGATGTAAGAAGATTTGTATAAATTATAAACACCTCAGGTCACTAGATCAGTTGATACTCGTTTACAGAATTGGTAGGTTTCCTATGTTGGCCATGAGCAACTGGCTCTAATCAAGTTGTTTTCCCGTTTAACTTTATATCACTCATTCCAGTTGTTTGCAGATAGCTAGAGCCTTTGGTGCTTCGGATATAATTGCTGTGGATGTTCAGGATGAAAAGCTACAGAAAGCAAAGACATTTGGTGCTACTCACACCGTAAATTCAGCAAAGGAGGATCCCGTTGAAAAGATAAATGTATATGCATATTTCTTTTGTCACACTGTTTACATTTTCCTTAATTGCATATACCTTGAATCACAAAATTTGCTTGATAATTTCTATAGCCCTTTAAGTAACTGCTGCTTCAATAAAATTTAAAAAGAAAATAAGCTCATTGATTTCGTGTTTATATTATATTATATTAACCTTGACATACCTAATGGCTTGTGTAGTCTGCCAAATCACCTTTTCACACCCGCACGCACGTTCTATCTATTGGCTGAGACATGTCATCAGCTCAAACGTTGGCGGATCTAAGACTCTAAGTTAGTGGGGACAAATAGAAATTATTTGGATCTCAATTCAATGACCTTTTAAAGTAAAAATAAAGAATTATGTGAGACAAAATTAGGGAAAGCAAATAAGATGAGAGGGGGCAAAATAAACTTTTTTTAGACATATGATAATTTTAACAAAACCAGAGGATGCGCTTGCATACCTTCATATACACGTAGGTCTACCGGTGTGCTCAAACCATCATGACAATGGCATCATTTGATCACTTGAAGACACCCTTTTTTATTTTTTTTGTAATAATTCACACAGGAAATTACTGGTGGAAAGGGTGTTGATGTTGCTGTAGAAGCCTTGGGGAGACCACAAACATTTGCTCAGTGCACACTAAGTGTGAAGGATGGTGGAAAAGCCGTAATGATTGGACTGGCACAAGCTGGTTCTTTAGGAGAGGTCGATATAAATCGGCTTGTTCGCAGAAAGGTATGTTCTTTGTATGTATGTATGTATACTTTAACATTAACCACTACCTCTATTTAGAATGAATCAGTGTCGATGAAGCATGTTAACCAAACACACCCTTTTGTTTTGTGCAATGTTTGATGGTTGTATTATCTTTTAATCTAAACATATTAAATTTGTATTTGAGCAGATACAAGTTATTGGCTCGTATGGAGGCAGAGCGAGGCAAGATCTTCCAAAACTAATTAGATTGGCAGAAACAGGTATATTCAATCTTGACGATGCTGTTTCTAGAACATACACCTTTGAGGAGGCAGCAAAAGCATTCCAAGATCTCAATGAAGGAAAAATTATTGGGCGAGCTGTGATTGAGATTATATGAGTGTATGTTCTCAGAAGTGCTTTTGTGCAGCATCAGCTCTGCTTCTCACAGCCCAAAAGGGTATATGTGGTTTGGAGTTGCAAGGTGTTGGTGCCCTGAGAACACAAATGGAGAAATGTCTTTTTATGTGACATTGCAGGGGCGTGTTCAAATAAAAACTGTTTCTTTTTTGTCCATTGCTTTGCTTCGTAAAGCAAGGTGAAAGAATAATGGTCTCTGTATGCTCATCATTGCCATGTTAAAAAAATGTGTTGAATGTATGTATAAGCAATGCGTATCAGTTGTCTATTGCCTCTTGTTTGACCAAGATGTTTAGGACGGTTATTTATTAGGCTATTGTCTACGAAGTTTGTTGTTTTTAGAATTCCCTTGTTACAAAGCCGGTACTTAAACAGATCACTTTAAAACAATGAAATTTACTTGGTACTAAATTTTCCTATTCACCAAATTTTGAGAAAATATTAGTGATTGTCCTTGAAAATTTTGAGGCTATCATTATTTATTTTTTCTTATTCTTAAAAGAGAAAAGAATGATGGAGATATTAGTAAAAGTAACGAAAATTAATTTAATAAATTTAACTACTTGAAAATTTATTTGTTCTCTTTTATTTCCATCAAATACTATGTATTCATGCTTATTACTAGTTAAAAGTAATTTAATTTGGAGTTTGACTTTTCTTTGAGTGATAAAAAAAGCAAACTTCTTAGGATAAAAATGTCTAAAAACGTTCAATTTCACTGGAAAATCAATTTTAACAAAACTATTTTGCAGAATTAATTCCATTCAAAAGGAAATGTAAGCATAGTTGGAGTTCAATTTTTTTGGAAAAGAAGCTCGGTCAAGTTTTACTTATATCTCGGCGGAGTCAGATTAGCTTAAACTGAAACCTTTAAGATATTGATATACCTGTATAAGGACAAAAATATCTTTTTAAAGAAAAATTGTATTGATATTTAAAATTCTATTTTATCAAAATCCATATACTAGTCGCTCTGTTATTTTTACAGTAGAAATAAATAAATAGTAAAGAATTGTTTTCCAAATTGTTAAAAATTGAAGAAAAGTATCATTACTGTAGAAAACAAAACACAAGAAATGAACGTTGAAAATTAAAATAAAAATACAATATATAAAAACCAGCGATAAAAAAGTAATCATTAGGGTCGCAGTTTAATTTGCATAAGTCCCCTATAGAATGCTAAAAAAACCTAAACCAATAATATTCAAATAAATATAGAAAGAAGTCGTAACCTTTAAAAGTAACAATAACGCATACAAGAAAGACTACTAAAATAGAATATTTAATGTAAAAGAGGAAAATATACTTTTCTACACATTGAAGAGTATAAAAAACAGTATAGTAATTAAATGGAAAAAAGGTGTCACTATTTTCAAAATAAAAATTTAAAGAAAGAATATTTTATAGTTTCAAAACAAATAAAAAGTATTTTAATTTATTATTTCAAAACCAAACTCTCAAATAAAATTAAAAAAGAACTAACCAAAAAAAATTGGTATTATACAACTTAAAAGGTTAGGGCCAAGACAGTTTTCTGAGTAAATTTGTCCCTAGTTTAATGATATACCCGTCCGGTAATAGCTGCATCCGCTCAAACTGATAATCAGTCAAAATGGAGACAGATTTGTTGACAGATCCGGAATGCTTGTGAATCCCTGGCAGTTCTGAAATAATTTCTTATACCTGTTTCAGTTACTATTGAAGAAGAGAATAAGTAATGTACAAAATTTCTGAAACAAGCATTATACATACATGCTTGTCCATCATCAAAAAATGGAGCGCAAAACTACTTGGTCTCTACTACTGTCAACGCAATGGATCAAACTCGCTCCTTTGAAAGTTCTAAGTTTTACTGTATTTGCTCCTACCACAGCCTATTCTTCTTTCCACTTGTTAACATATCTGAGGAAAGCATTGGCTGGATTCTGCCTAGGTGGAGCTCTAACACGAGTAGACCTACGAAGTACAGATTCATCTATAATCCTGTGCATCAAATCCTTTGACCTTTTCTGGAGTTCTGAGCTGTAAACATACAAATACAAGGAATGAATCACAAAAGTCATGAGAAGAATTGCAGAATAAAATCCAAGAGTTAATTAAGATAACACGGAGGCAGCTTTCAATCTTCTTAAACATTCCTATATAATTCAAATGTTTGTTAGATAAACTACAACAAACTTGAACTATAAAAGTAAATTTGAATCCCAAAAAAAATAGAGAATCGCATGCTTTTTGGTAAAAACTAAATAATAAACTACACTTACCTTCGTTTCCTCAACTCTCCTCACTACCACATCTCTTAATTTTGCATGGTTATCTTTCACATTCAATTATTCAGTTAACTATAGTGCGGTAATTCACAGCATCTAAATCGTAAACATGATTGACGGAAATCGTGTTATCTATTCTATCACCGTCACTGATATAACTCCATTCGTAATAAATTAGAGTATACCACATTTCACTTGAGCCGCAGCTGACAACTTCATAATATATGGATTGGCCAAACTTGGAGATCATTCTTCATAAAAACAGTATCAATCTAAAATCACACATGCACCAGCAAATTTCTGATTTATTCCTGCATTTACTTTTATCAGCTAACAGTACATGTGACCTTAGAAGTATAAGTGCATATTGGACAAGCCCAATAACCAAGGCTTCTGTTGTGAAGTATGCATTAAGATATAACTAACTGTGCAAATACAAAACAAAGGAGAAAGCTATCCAGGTATTATACATTGAAAATAGAAAACAAGAGAAAAAACTATCTGGGTATTCATATATATTGAAAAGGGTATTCATATATTGAAAAACAAATCTAACTCACCATATTTTAGTATAATATTTTTGTAGTTGCTTTTGCAGTGCCCTTTCCCGCTCACCCTTGCAATTCAGGGAACTCATCAATGCATCGAGCTATTCAAGCAACCAAGCCATCGAAAAAAGAGAATTAGAAAAGAAAAATATTCACAAAACAAAATAACAAAGGGAAAAAAAAATATTAGCATGTAGTACCTCTTCCTTACTGCTGTAGTATCCCCATTCCTTGGAGTCAGAGCTTTCAACAAATATCCGCCCATCTCGGCGGAACCACCAATACCTATTGTGATCTCTGTCTTTACCTAATGGACTTCTACGAACAAATCGTTTCTCCATCTCCTTTTCGAAATATTCTTTCTGTGCAATAGGCAATGTCAATAAAACATCAATTTAAAGAACAGATAACAATCTAAACAGGGAGACAGGCAGCACCCTCTGTTCTTTACTATTCTTCTCTGACAGATCCTCCTTATCAGCTTTCGACTGTTTTGGTGATTCCTTTCTGGACAATTCTTTTCCATTTTTAGTTGGTTCTTTCAGATCTGAATTTAGCTTCTTATGCGTCTTTTTTGAAACAGGATGTAAAGGCTTGATCTCACTACAAAGTAGGTTTGAAAGGAAATAAAGTGAAATGGATACCCACCAAATTGACGATTTTCATAAATATAAATTGGCAAGCAGAAACAGCACACAGGACTAAATCTAACCTTCTATCCATTTGTCCGTTTTGCCCAGATGGTTCTATCTCTACAAGACTTTTCTCATCCATGTCTCCATTTTGTATACCATGATTATCATTCGTTGGGACTTTAGCACCATTCAGAAGCCCATCCACAAATCCATTGCTTCTTGACTCAGCTTTCAACCGCTCCTTTTCTTCTCTTGTCCTCCTACACTCTTCCCTTCTAGAGGCCCCAAGTGCCTGCCGCTGTTCAATAATCTCATCTAACTTTTCCCTGAAAATTGCAGTTTCAAGGGCTTGATTGACCAATTCGGATAAGATTTCTAATTTAGCGCTGACATCTACAAGGCCATAATGTCCCCGTTTTATAGTTGCTTCATGGTGCCGCAGTTCAGGAATATTGATCACATCTAGGAAATAGCATAAATATTCTGTCCAATTATTCATTGTAATCTGAAAATAAAAGTGAATGAGATATTGTCACAATAAAAACAATAATGAGAAAAGCATTACCCAAATCATCAAAGATACCAGACATAGGAAGAAGAAATACTCAACAGGGCAAAGCCATCTCACAAAATATGAACGATTATCTATTACTGATACTAATACTAGAAAAAGATAAATGCAAGTCAGATGATAACCTTAGACTTTAATTTTTGGTTCTTCACAGCCAAAGAGTATTCATCGCCATCTTTGATGAGAAATCGAAAAAGTGCTGCATGAGATTCCACAAGGAGAACCACATTGCTATCCTTATGACAGATTGCATTTTCAAAATCTTCTAGAGAGTAAGGCCAAAGGTGTAACAGTCTACCAAAGGAATTAAGCAAATCCCAAACCATTAAGAGATCCCCAACACAACTCATTGGAATGTTGAAGTCTTTTGATGGAGAAGGACGATCAGTGAAAACAGGATCGTCTGGACCAGGCTTCACCAAGAGATCATCAATTGGGTATTTGATAGCTTCATTCTTCTGTTGAGCATTTTCTGGAAAAATTTGCAGTTTCAAAATCCTTCTCAATAAAATTAAATCACAAGGGAAAAGGGGGTTTCAAGGTTTTTTTGTTAAAGAGATAGTCTGTATTATGATACCGATACCAAGTACAGGGGAAAAAAATATCACAGCATTGTAGTTTCTAAACAAAAAGAGAAACTGCTTTCTACATAGTACATAGGTAAACAACAAGAAAAGATGCATCTGCAGTCTCCACACCACCCAATAAAAACAACAAGGAGCGAGGGGAAATTTGAATTCCAAAAATCCATGCCTTATAAAAGTACTGTATAATGAAACAAATGATTTAAACAACTCTACCTTTCTCTTGGCAAGAATCATCAACTTGTGCCCCATTCAACTTCTTCCTTTTACTGTTATCAGTGTCTTCCAGTGATTCCTAGAATTGATACAGATAATAATGCAATGAAATTCATTAACAAAATAACAAACCAATCATAAAAGCCATATATTAGAATATTAAGCCCGTGTTCTTGTCATTTATCAATAATATTATACTTCTATAAAAAAAAGTGAAGCAGAAGCACCATGTTTCCCTTATTCGGTCTACCTCATTTTTCCTTTTCTTGGAGCAAATCAAAAGTCCATCTCTGTAAAAAACCCTCCCTCTTAATTCTTCAGGAATGTCAGTTGATATTCCATGACTTTTTGCTAGTTCATCATGTAAAACCCATGGGGCATTCCGGCATGTAGATTCCCGAATAAAAGACTTCAAAATATTTCTACTAAAAAGCGGCTTCTTATGCACCAAATCTTCTGCACAGAGTTCAGCTTGTTCACTTATACTTTTGTTTTTGTCAAGCCAAGCTACCTCATAACAGAATGTGTCAACTCCTTTCTGAATTACTTTTAATATTCTGCATGGATGTACTCCATCACCCTTTTTCCCATGTAGCTCAGCACCGACAAACAAACGTTTCTGCAATTTTTCACCAATAGAATCAGCAAGATCCTTTAAAGGGAGCATGCCTGAAAAACAAAAAGATCACTAATCAGTCCAGCGCAAAGTGAAAAGTATTGCAACATTTTTCGGATGAAGAGCGTTCCATAATCAAACTTGAATCAACAGCTGGCATGTCTCAACAACATTTTAGGCAGCAACTCTTAAACATGCATGGCTTGTGTAGTTGAGTTTTTAAATTCTTAGAAACGTGTCTTTTACTATTTTACGTTACTGTTCACAGAACACAAGCTCAAGGAGTCTTCACTCCAGACAAGTTGTGTTACTGCTTTACACTTCAATTTGATCGCAGCAAGTACTGCAAACATCATAACTTGAATAGTCAAAAGTCTAATATATACCTCAGATACAAGGAGAATTAAAAAATAATCTATGCTACATCGCCAAGGACTTGTCTAGAAAGAACCCGAAGTTCTTATATGCATCCATAAGATAAACCTAGACCATGCTTTAATTTGCTGTTCAGCATCCTGTGATCAAAAGTTAGGACCTTCTATAATGCACAAATGAAGAACTATGTAAACAAAGATATATCAAAACTGAAACTCCAACTGTCTCTACGTCAATAAAAAGATGACTCGTAAGCATATTATAGAGATTAATCTTATGGGTACACATGAATAGGCTTAAAGTCTTAACAAAGCAGTACACAGGTTAAACCAACCCCATAGTTATTTACTAATGCAATAAAATATTAACTTGTTTGTAAAGCCAACTCATTCAATCGAGTTCACAAAGGTTAGGAAGCACAAGACTCAGGGTATATTTGAGGCATCATCACATACTGAAACATAAGTGGATATTTTATATGATACCATTCTGAATAAATATGGGAAACTTAGTATCATCCCCTTCATTAGACACTCGAAAACTATACATCCAGACAAAATAGGAACCCATCTATATACTGTATGTTAACCCTCTACATTAACCTCCAAAGCCTTCATACAAAGTCAGCAGATACACAGGAGGTATCAGAAGTGCAGAGAACATCAGAGTTATTCATGCAGAACAAAAATTATACGGCAATACATAAAGTAAAAAAGGTAAGCATCATCATGTCAACAAATATTTCTCCATAACAGAACTCAGAGAGTAGTTCTTACTGTATTGAATAATCCCTAAAGCAGTAGTCATTAATTCCTTAGGAAACTGTTGAACTTTCTCAGTAGCATGCTGTTCAGACACCATAGCCTCTTCATAAGTCAAGCCAGTTTTTCCAGTGACTTTACACATCCAAACCCTCTGACGGTATTGATTCAATTGCTTCAAATAATCACTGCTATATGTTAAGGAATCATTATCCTCTCATTGCCGGGACCAAGATGGAATGCCAAAGACATATTATTGATTAACTATGCAACAACTTCCCTAAGATGCTAAAAAAAGGACAACTCAATCAACATTTTTTAACCACTTTCAAGTTAAAGACAAAAAAGTAATGATGTCAAAAGTAAAACAAGAGCAATTGAAGATCATATAGGATACGGATAATCTCGAAAGATTTCTTTTGTAAATCGAATTTGGTAAACAGGCTCGTCTGGCTTCAATTCCTCGGGGGGCTCAGCCAAGGCAAAAGGCTTTCTCCTTAAAAGAGGCATTGGGTAAGAACCTCAGTTCTTCTCCGATACCCGCACCTTACACTGAGATTTTTACAGAACAGAAATCAGTCAATGGTATGATCTTAGCAGTTCAATTGATGATTGGGGGCAAAAAATAAAAGAATCTCGACAGTTAATGAAGAAGCAATGAGCAATAGCAATACAGAAGCCACTGGAAATGCATTTATTCTGACAGTCTGAACTACATTTATTCTAAGAATCTTAAGTCTGAATCACGTACACGAAAATCATTCATCCATGAATATTTATCAAGAAATGCAAAGCAGAGGGGAAAATGCCTGAATTGCTTTTTATTTGGTCTCCTTGATCAATCACGAGCAGATTACAAACTAAAGAAATAAAACACGTAAGCCCAGTCTAACCCAAAACTAGAAGATACTCTTCCCTCACCGAAACACACTCTCAACTGCATCACAATCTCATGCGATTCAAGCTCACTCGTCCCGATAACTATTCTCAAAAGCAGGAACCCTAAGAAAATCCCAAAGACCAAAATCTACGACTAACAACAACAAAATCAATCCACAACAATCTGCACCACAAAATAGAAAAATAACATCACCAAAACCAAGCCTATGTCCAATGCAACAAGAAAGAAACCAACACAAAACCCCAATACTTGTGTTCGAAAACCCAAAAGCAAGAACGGAAGAAGAAGACAATCACACACATTCATACTGTCCAATAAATGCACGCAGCGTAAGGTCCTACATTGAAAACCAAAGCTCAAAGCATTGCAAAGTCCCATGAAGAAACCCCAATAGAAGAAAACCCTAAAATGGGTCCTCAATAGGGATCTCAAAAGGCGTAAACTCCAGTGTACCAAAAAACACGCAAACGCCACACCAAAACGCGGCACCGAATGTCCAAAACGCACGCACAAAATAAAACATAGACGACACAGCGCATTCACAAGAACCTCCGGAACCGAAACAAATGAAGAATTTAGAATCGGCGAAAAACCCCAGTTCCCGCCACAACCAGATATTAGGTAATTACAGTTGAAAGTAAATTAATTAAATAAACGAAGGACACGAAGTTGCAGAGTAGAAGAGAGAAAGTGTGTATGGAATAGAAGAGAGGGAATGAGAGAGTGAAGAGAGAAGATCTTACAGTGAAGAAGGTGGTGAATGTTCGAAGGAAGAGCGGAGACACGTTGTGTTTGCGATGTTGTGTCTTCGTTTTTGTATATTCGGAATTGCGAGCGAAGAAGTTTCTCACCTTTTCTTTTTTTTCTCTCTGCCTCCGCTCCTTGTGTGTGGGAAAAACACACTATTCTTATTTTTATTTTTATTTTTATTTTATTATTTGTTTTTTAATAATATTTTTATGCCAAATTTCCAATTGCGACTCCTTCCCACTTTAATATTCTGGCACTACTCTGCAACACGTGTTTATTCTCGCTGCATCTTGCAATTCAAATTTCGGAGTTTTCAACCAAACACTTTTTTTTTTTGTTTTATACTCTTTTATTTTTCACAGTCATAAATAACCAAACGCAGTAGGTGTGTTAAGTATTTTTAATCAAATTTGAATAATATAATTTTAATATTGCACTAATAAATAAATGCAATAGTATAAATGGAAGAATATTACTTTGATTTTTGTTATGGGACTCTCCCATATATTAAACGTTTTCCATTTCACATAATTGATACATGTTAAAATAACTGACTTTGCTTGTTCTTTTTTAGTTAAGAATATTTTTTATGCGACTTGATATAATCCAGACAAGGTTGTTACGTTGTATTTGAATTACAAACTTATTATTAAGGGTGTAAATTCATTTCAAATTTAGGAAAGACATTTTAAGAAACCTTCCATGAAAAAAAAAAAAAATATATATATATATATATATATATAATATATATATATATATATATATATATAATATATATATATATATAGAAAAAGCTAAGAAGAAGTGAGAAGACTTGCGAATGCAAGAAGAGGAAGATACGTAGTGAAAGAAAATTTGAAAAGGTTGGAAATAAGAGTAAAATAAGGATTAGATTAGCAATATTCACTACAAATACAAAGATACAATTGACGGTATTAATGAGTTGGATAATAACAAATAAATAATAAGTCTAAGGAAGAAAAAGTTTGAAAAAAATAAACATAAAAGAAGTTTTTGCAAATTACTGCATTTAGTGTATCTAACTTAGATATAGATGATCAAAAAGTGGGGATTGAAACTATTTTTTTATCTATTTTATGTTCAACTGAAAAAGAAGAAAAAATAAATGCTTTGGGAAATGCAAATGGAAGGAAATTGGTTTCAGAAACCAACTCAGGTTAAAAAGTAAAATTTGAAAATACTTTAACTATAAGTTTAGTTAGACTATTTTTAATATACCTAAATTAAATATAAAATAATTAATAAAAATAAAATTTTAGAAAATATTATTATAATATTTATGAAAGGAACAAAATTATTATTTTTTAATTAATTTAAATTAAAAAAATAATGAATATAAAAATTAAATGGAATAAAGAAACTAAACTAAAAAAATTAAAATAACATAACTACAAATTCACAAATTGACACGTAACAGTAACATTGATACATGGTATACGAAAATTAACTTAACGAGGACAATTTTTTAAAATTTAGAAAAAAAAAAAACAAAAACTAACATGTAATATATACAAGGACATTAATTATTTAAACAATACTAATCAAATAAAATTATTAACAAAATTTAAAACATGTCTAAAAGGAAAATTAAAATTAAAATTAAATTAAAAGAACACAATATAATAAAGACTAAAAAATTAAAAAACTAAAAGAGTATTTAGAACTAAAAATTAAAAAACGAAGATGAAAAATACTAAAATATCTCTCAAAGTAAACAGCAATTAACAAAAAAACCCTGCTGCATCGTGTCATGTTAAAAGAATAAAAAAATAGTAATGGTGATAACAGTTATTTATTTTGTGTATATTATATAAATTAGATATGATACAATATCGTAGAACATATTTAAAATTAAAATATGCTTTTATTATTTTAAATATTAATTATTTATAAATAGTTTATTTTTAATTATTATTTAAAAAAATTATTATGTCTTTCAAGTTTTGTATAGACATATTTTATTTTTTAATTTTAAATCTAATAACTATTTAAATAATTAATTATATATTTTTTATTAATTTTAACTTCAATTTTTATAAAAATTAAAAAATATGAATACACAGCCTATGTTTTTTGCTAGTTAATGATAATAAGACTTTCATATATGTTTTGCATATTTTTTATTAACTAATACATGACGGGTACTCAAATATCACTAATTTATCATACTAAAAATGATTCATTACTTTATAATAATAATAATTTTTAGTTTATGATAACTTTTAATAATAATATATAATTTTTAACTGTTTCATAGCACCATAGTTAAATCCTTTGAAAGTGTATGGTTACGATGTTGAAGGTCAAACGATTAATAGTGTCAAATCGAAATTGTTTATCCCAAATTGACCTAAAAATTCTACCAACATTCTTGAACGACGGAAAAAACAAAATTGTTTCGACAATTGTTTAAAGGAAGAGACCATCTTATGTTTCAAAATCAAAGCCAAATAAGAAACGTCGCGTTTACATGTTCTTTGTAGTCATTTTAGAAAAGCTAAAATATTCCTTGATACACGTTTTCGTTCAAAAATCTCAATTAGATTCATAGATTTTTTTTTAATCTCAATTGAATCCAAAAATCTGCAAAATTGATACAATTAAACCCAAATCCTTAACAATGTTAAATTGATTAACGATTTCTTATATAGGACTACACACGTTACAGTGGACGACTAATGTGGATTTATTATTTAATGTGAACAATAAAATGTGGAAAATAATTTTTTAATTAAAATCAGTCATGTTTTTTTAATTGTTAGTTAAGGTGGTCGTTTTGTTTAATGTTATAGTAATTAAAACTGCATTTTGATTTTAAAATTAGGGATTGCGAAAATAAGGATTTCGAGGAACATGGATTGCGAGTGAGTGGAACGCAATGCTGAGGAAGACAATTCAAATTGTGATTTGCAATCGTGTTTCAGGCGAAGGTGATCTGTATTGAAGGTGAGCGAAGGTGATCTCCAGTGAAGGTTAGAAGTTCGTTTCAAAATTTGGTTGGTTATTTTCGTTGATTGGGAATTAGGGTTTTTTCGATCTTGGTATTTGATTTGGTTTGTTTTCATCGATGGAAGTGTGGGAGTGTTGTGTGATTGGGGTTTAAGCATTATATTTTCCATTTTGGGCATGGCTTTGTGGTCCCCCATTTGATTTGAGTAGTGTAGTTTATATTATTTGTGGTCCCCCATATTAAATTGTCGGTTTAACAGTGGTATGGACAGTAATATGTGTATGATTATGTGGGCATTTTAATTTCAGGTTGGATGTCTGAGGAGCGTTTCGAAGTGGTGGTCCACCATAGTGGACATTTTGTCAATGATGACAAGCTATGGTATGACGATGGGGAAAGGGTATCGTGGTTCTGTGATCCTGATACGTGAAGGTATTTCGAGATTCTTCATGGACTAAGAGAGTTGGGACATGTTAATCCGAAAGAGTTGTGGTACTCTGTTAGAGGTGAGTCAGTGTTGGAAGATAGGTTGGTGTTGTTGGTTGATGACAAAGGGGCTATGCATATGGCCACCATATCTATGATAAATGGTGTTGTTCATCTTTATGTGGTGCACAGGATGACTGAACCTGAGGTTATTAACATGATCGAAGGGGTTGTGGTTGATAAGGAAGTGCATAAAGAAGTGGAGGGTGATGGTGAAACTGAAAAGGACTTGGATGATGGTGAAGTAAATGGAGAAGAAGAGATAGATAACCATGATGTACAGGAGACTGATGCTGAAATTGAAAAGGAGTTGGGTGATGGTGAAGTAAATGGAGAAAAAGAGATAGATAACGACGATGTGCAGGACATTGATGCTGAAGTTGAAGAGAACTTACATGAGGTGGATGAGGTGGATGAGGTTGAGGCTTATGATGAAGAGTCAGATGAGGAGGGTGATGATACAACGACTAAACTGCTACTGAGAAGTTTTGTGATAAAGGGCTTGTGGATGTCAATGTTGAAGGTGACACAACAAATGAGTCTTTGGATGGTTATGTGGAATGTGAAGATGGAGGTACTCCAAAAAACATTGCAGGAGCATGTTCTTCCAATCAACAACAATGTAGTAATTCACATGAGGATGAGGTTGGAGGAGTAGGATCTGGTGACGAATTTCCTGATGTTGAGTGGCACTCAGATGAATTTTTTACTGGTACAAAAAGTGATGAGGAAGACAATGATAAAAAAAGTTATGGAAGCTTTCCAACCTTCTTAATGCCAAAAAGTATGGACCAATACAAATAGGAAGTATGTACTTATTTCATAGAGAAAAAGAAATTTATTGAAGCCATTCGAACCTATGCATTGGCAAATGGAAAGAATTTAAGATTTGACCGAAATGACAAGAATAGAGTTATTGTCAAATGTGTTGGTGCCAAGGGAAAGTGCAATTGGTATGCTTAGTGAAGTCTTGACAACTTAGGAAAATAATTGATGAGCATAGCTGCAATAGAGACTTTAATGTAAAGTTAATGAATGCAAAATGGTTAAGTACGAAGATGGAAAAGACTGTTACAGAAAACTCACATATGAAGGTGATGGATATTCGAGACAAGGTCTCTAGAAAGTGGAATGTATGTATTTCTAGAAATATGGCTTTCAGAGCAAAAGCTATTGCAAGAGATGATGTTGATGGGTCATTCATAGAGCATTATAGAACAATATACGATTATGCACATGAGCTATTGAGAGGAAATTCGGGTTCTACAGTAAAGGTAAAGTCGAAAACATTGATGGTGAAGTAATATTTAGTAGGTTTTATGCATGCCTGAAGGCATGCAAAGATAGTTTTGTCGCATGTAGACCTATCATTGGAGTGGATGGCTGCTTTTTGAAAGGCAAGTATGGACGAGAGTTATTGACAACAGTTGGAAGAGATGGCAATGACCAAATTTTACCAATAGCATATGCGATTGTAGAAGTTGAGAACAAGGACTCATGGAAATGGTTCCTGGAGCTTCTAATAGATGATCTGGGTGGGGATGCAGTAGGTGCATCATGCACCTTTATATCATATCAGCAGAAGGTGGGATTCTTATAATATTCTACCATAATGGTACTATTTTCAGACAAAGTATGTTTATAACTAAATTGTTTGTATTTGACAGGGTCTGTTACAAGCTATCCAAGAACTTCTCCCTGGAGTGGATCAGAGGTATTGTGTCCGACATCTGTATGCAAATTTCTGTAAGCAATTCCTAGGAAAAAATCTCAAGCATCTCATGTGGATGGCTGCATATTCGACATATCCACAATGTTAGGAGAAATAAATGTTGAAAATTAAGGAGGTGAATGAGGATGCATTCAAATACTTAATTGTGATTCCCCCAAGGTTAGTCAAACATAGACATTGTTTTCATTATTAATGATTTAATAATTTTGTATATTATTTTAGGTTCTAGTCAAGATTTAGGTTCACTATAAGACCTCAATGTGACATTATGGTAAACAACATGTGTGAGTCATTCAATAGTGTGCTACTTCAAACTCGGACCAAGCCCATTATAAGCATGTTAGAGGATATCCGAGTGTACATCATGAGGAAATGGGCCAACAACAGAAAGAAAATTGGAGCTTATAAGGGCTCGATCATGCCGAAAATTGTGGACAGGCTCAAACACGAATCAAAATTAGTGAGGCATTGGTTACCAAGGTACATTGACACCTTCTTTCGTCCCTTTTACTTGGTCCTCTGTGATTATAAAATATTTGTATTTTTTATTGTAATCAGGTGGGCATGAGATAGGTTGTTTGAAGTCCGCCATACATAAGAACTTAAAGAACAATTTGTGGTTAACATTGACAAAAGGAGTGCACGTGCAGAAAATGGAGTGTCAATGGAATTCCATGTTGTCACGCCCTAGGTGCAATGAAGTTTTTGAATATCAATGCAGAAGATTTTATTCCAAGTTGCTTTAAGAAGTCTACATATGAACACACTTATGCATCAATTGTTTACCCTATTAATGGTCACCAAGTGTGGGAAATAACTTCTTATCCATATGTCATGCCTACAAAGAAAAGAATCTTGCATGGAAGACCAAAGAAAAATAGAAGATTGGAGTCCTGGGAGTTAAAGAAAAATGATACTCAAATGTCTAATTGAGGGTTTCGTAAAAGACGTAGTGTATGCAGGCCACTTGGTCACAACAAGAATTATTGTCCTATTCGACCACAACAAACTGAATCACAATCTGGCCCAACTGGTGCTTCATCACAAGGCCCACCACATACTGTTCCACCACATTCTGACCCAGCAATTGCTCTACCACTATTTGCTTCATCACAATCTGGCCCAACAGGTGTTCCACCACACACTGCTCCACCACAATCTGGGTCACTTGTTGGTCCACCACAATCTGGTTCATCACAACCTGGCCTACAAGGCCAACCAACAACAGGGACACCAAAATCACGCCCACCAGGTCCAGGCCAATCAATGAGGAAAAAGCTGAAGCCTAGAAGGGGACGTGTTAGGAAGCCATGAATTTGTGCATCTACTGTCATTTTGTGCATCTGCTGTAATGATGAAGTGATGTTATTTTGTTGATACACAAATAATATTTTGTGTTTTGTGGTTATTTTGGCTCTGTTGTGAGAAACACTTTGGATATTGTACTGTTCAACTGGGTCTGTTATAAGCAACAATTTGGATATATAACAGTTTGGATATTATGTTCTGAAATTGGGTCTCTTATACCACCACTTTTTTTTTTAGTTATTCAATTGGCTCTGATATATCAGTACTTTTATTATTAGTTCTTCAGTATAAATGTAAATTAGAACAACGACATTGGAATTGGAGACCAAAATGGTGTGCTTAAACTTAATCAAACTTTTTCATTCAATATACAATCAAACTTTTACAATACATTATGGATTTTTCATCAACAACGAAAATAAGATTACATTCAATACACAAACAAAACAAACCCCACAAACAAACTCATAACAATATATAAAGAGAATTCTCTCTTTTTTGTCCACATTTCATAATACCAATTATATCCTTTACAATATAATTATTTATTAAATTTTTTAAAATTAATTTTTATTTTTACCTATTTTCTATAAAATTGTTTATCATTTTTTCTCTTTTTTTTATTCATCAACAATTAATTTTTCTATTCATTTCACTCTATTTTTAACATTTTACTTCAGTTTTAATAAATATAAATTTATTTTATATATTAACTTAATAACATTACATTATTATCACTTACTAAGATACTATCTTTCATATTTAAAAAGTTGAATATATATTTATTGGAGTATTATTAATAATATTAATTATAAATAATATTATTATTAATTATTATTAATATTATTACTGATATATTAATATTTAATTATTATTTATATTACTACTATTATTATTGATATATTATTATTATTATATAATTATTATTAATATTAATAATAGTTATTATATTATTATTTATTTAAATATTATTAATAATTATATAATAATACTATTAATAATTATATATTATTATTGTTATATAATAATAATATTATAATTAATATATTATTATTATTATTATTATTATTGTTATATAATTTTTATTCAATGTAGGGACTAAGCACTTATCAAGTTTCAACCAGGGATCATTTTCAAATTAAGTTCAAATTTCAGGGATCAAAAGCATTTATTTCTCACGTGAAAAACGTCGACTTCGTGGACGCTATATTATTTTTTATAAAAAAAGTTAAATAACATATGACACATCGTTTGTTATTTTTAATACTTTCAATCAATAAGGATTAAAAATAATGATTTTAAAAGTACAGGGACCAACCTGTGACAAAGTATCGAACAGGGGATTACATTTACCATTATTGTTACTATCATTACCGTTACCATTATAATATTGTTACCGTTACCGTTATCGTTACCATTACTATTACCATTTTGGTTATCGTTACCGTTATCGATATCGTTACTGTTACCGTTATCGTTATCAATATCGTTACCGTTATCGTTACTGTTACCGTTACTGTTACCGTTATCGTTATCGTTACCGTTACCGTTACCATTAACATTAACGTTACCTATACCGGTACCGTTACCGTTACCATTACTTTATCATTATCGTTATCGTTACCGTTACCGTTACCGTTAACGTTATCGTTATCGTTACCATTATCGTTATTGTTATCGCTACCGTTATCATTATCGTTACTATTATCGTTACCGTTATCGTTATCGTTAGTATTACCGCTACCATTACCGTTACCATTACCATTATCGTTACAGTTACCGTTACTGTTATTGTCATCGTTACCGTTACCGTTATCGTGATCGTTACCGTTGTCATTATCGTCACCGTTACCGTTACCGTTATCATTACTATTACCGTTACCGTTACCGTTATCATTATCGTTACCGTTACTGTTATCGTGATCGTTACCGTTACCGTTACCGTTATCGTTACCGTTATCGTTACCCTTACCATTATTGTTACCTTACCTTACCGTTACCGTTATCGTTACCGTTACTGTTACCGTGATCGTTACCGTTACCATTACCGTTATTGTTACCGTTATCGTTATCGTTATCGTTACCGTTATCGTTACCGTTATCGTTACTGTTACTGTTACCATTACTGTTACAATTATAGTTATCGTTATCGTTATCATTATCGTTACCGTTACCATTACCGTTACCGTTACCGTTACCGTTATCGTTATCATTATCATTACCGTTACCATTATCGTTACCGTTACCGTTATCGTTACTGTTACCGTTACCGTTATCATTACTGTTACCGTTACCGTTATCGTGATCTTTACCGTTACCATTATCGTTACCGTTACCATTACCGTTACCGTTACCGTTACCGTTATCGTTACCGTTATCATTACCCTATTATCTCGTTATGGTACCGTTACCGTAATCATTACCCTTATCTTTACCATTACCGTTATCAGTTACCTGTTACCGTTATCGTTACCATTACCGTTATTGTTACCGTTATCATTTCTGTTACCCTGTTACCGTTACGTACCATTACACGATTATTTACATATGCTTTTTGACAAGCATTTGCCCAATAAAAATTAGCATTCTATTTCGATTATATTTCGCCTATGATAAGTGTAGTAAAAAATTTGGGATCAGTTTCAGTAAAAATGTTAAAGCAAGATGATAATAGAAGACTCACATCGACCAATATAAGTTTGAAAAGTGGTACAAATTTGTTATGTATATTCAGTTGATACATTGAGAAATATTGCCTTTTTTTTAACTTTTAAGTATTTATTTTCTTCCTTATGTGGATCACAAATGTTAAAATTAATAATTAGTAAGATACTACTATTATTACTGACATATTATTATTATTATATAATTATTATTATATTAATAATAGTTATTATATTATTATTTATTTAAATATTATTAATAATTATATAATAATACTATTAATAATTATATATTATTATTGTTATATAATAATAATATTATAATTAATATATTATTATTATTATTATTATTGTTATTATTTTTGTTATATAATTCTTATTCGATGTGTAGAGACTAAGCAGTTATCAAGTTTCAACCAGGGATATTTTCAAATTAAGTTCAAATTTCAAGGATCAAAAGCATTTATTTCTTAGTTCGTGAAAAAGTCAGCTTGGTGGACGCTATATTAATTTTTATAAAAAAAGTTAAATAACATATGACACCTCGTTTGTTATTTTTAATACCGTCAATCAATAAGGATTAAAGATAATGATTTTAAAAGTACAAGGACCAACTTGTGACCAAGTATCGAACGGAGGATTATCATTACCATTATCGTTACAGTCATTACCGTTACCATTATAGTATTGTTACCGTTACCGTTACCGTTACTGTAACATCCCGTCAGGATATTACGAATTTATTTAATAAACTAAGATAATAATATTAAATGCTCATTTATTAAGCTCCATTTTCCAAAACATGAGAAATATAAAACTTTTATTACATCCGAAGTTAACTCAAATCCAGAAAAATTTAAAACTCAATTATAATGTCTACGGGTAGTAATATGAAATATTACAAATTCTTTAAAAACTCATAAAATATAAAACTCTGAGAAAGTCCTCTCCCAACTAGCCCCGCTTCGGCTCTATACCTCACCAGATCCACTTGCAACATCGACTGCTCTCGTGTACCGCGTACACGATCATCGCCAAACACAAACAGATAGGGTGAGCTAACAAAATAAAATATATGCATCAATTTATATAACAAAACACACACAAATCCAAGGATCATCATCCTTTGATCTCATATCACATGGCCACCACCATGTAATCCATGTTCTACGTCTTTGGTTGATAATCTCAAGCTATCGTTGTTGTCCAACCTACAAGCCACCACTGGTAGAACACATGCGGGAACACTCGCTATTCTGTGCCATAACTCGAAGAATGCTCGTGTTACGCTCCATCCTGAGCCACAACTCCAGGAATACTCCAGCATCTGACCCTTGAGATATCGCCCAAGGCCTCGTAGACCACATACATCCAAAGCAAGCAAAACACAACGTCTGCTTCATCAATAGTCGCCTGGCGCTCCACATGAGTCGCCAGGCGCAAAAGACTTCTAAATCACTTGGCGGGGGACACGTGCCGTTAGGCACTAAGCACCTCTAATGCTACTGTTTCTACAACTATGGTCTGGCGGGACAACCCTTATCGCCAAATGCCACACACTTCAATTCTCTACTGGTCTCGTAACTATCGCATGGCGGTCGAACACCACCGTAAGGCGCTACACCAGTACTTGCGTAGTACTAGCTTTTAATCACCTAGAACAAAGTAAAAATCAATCCATTCATATTTCATATATATTCTTCCCTTTTAAACCATGCTAGCACTCAATTCTAACTTATGAATAACGCATGCTCAAACAAGTATAAGCAGCATCACTCTAATAATTTAAGCACATGATCTTGGTACCAATGCAAATTAATATTGACACACATGCATTCACCAATAACCAATTCTCAACATGTGACTAACCCAAAGGGACATTCAAATTGATAGAGGCTTACCACACAACCAAATCCTGCTTCATTAGAAGTTACTTGAAATTATCAAGAGCTTATTCATGTATTTTAAATACTCCAAAATCAGCAATATTGAGTAACGTATATCTCTGGCTACTGACCTCCAAATCAAATCATCGTTCAAATAAAGAACTACATGTTGTGGACCACATGTCAAAATTTCACCTAAATCGGACGATTAACGAACCGGGAAATGTAGTTTTATGAAAACTACGCGAACCAGAAAAATGGTGGCGCCTAGCGCCCAGAAGTGGGGAAGGTGGCGCCAGGCGGGACTATACTACCGCCAGGCGGTTCCTGTTTCGCGAAAAGTACGAAAAACAACGTTTTTCGTGAATCAGAGTGCCACACATCACTGGTGTGGCGCCTGTCGGCCAAATGGGTGCCGCCAGGCGGTTCCTGCAGTTCTAGGAATTTCGCAACTCTTCCCTTGCGCCTGCGAATCTCAACTAGCCCAACCATCCCGATTTCCTTCAATTTCAACTCAATACTCACCACACAAAGATTTAGGATCACAATTCATCCCTTAAAACTTTTAATCGCCGAAATTCCATTAATATTACACATTCATTTAGTCCATCTCTAAATTCCCACTTTCACAAACCCTAACACGATGTCCATGAGGTTCTCTTCCAATTTAACCACTAACCATGTATGATTCAATGAAATACAACTAGTAATTATTCTCACATAGTGAGAACAGCCTTTTTCCCCCCGATTAGAATCATCCCCACACACCCAGAACATTAAAATCGAACCAAAAGCTCGCGTCGCCTCGCGGGTCAATCACCACCGTCAGGCCCTTCATCCAGAAAACCCAAAATTGGGTTGAACAGCAAGCACCGCCTGACGGTCCAATTTGTGCTGTTGGGCGGTTCCACTCGAAACCCAAAAAAACACACACAAGCATATGCGTCGCCTGGCGGCAGTTCGTCGCCCGCCAGGCGGTTTTTGGGAATTTTCCAAAAACACAAAATCCAAAAATAATATACGGCAAATAGCATACACAATCATGCTATAATTCATGTAATTATTCAAAAACATAAATAAACGTGGTCCAGCTCCCCTAACCTGGATATCCTTGCTCCCAAGACAATTTGTTGCAATTCTTTATGATCTCCAATGGTCTCCCTTTGACTCTCCACCCAAAAACTCTAAATCTCTCTGTAATCCAACTCTAGTGCTCTTAGTTTAGCAAAAAGAAAACTTAATTTAGGTTCACCAAGGTTTGAACCCATAACCACTCAATCACAAAGACAATTGCACAACCAATTCAACCAATTCATATTTCATGATAATTCTTATAATTCTAAGATTTTGTTATCACTCAACATGATCATGCACATAAATAAAATAATAACAATTAAATAACACATAAATGACATACATAATACTCGAACCTAAGTCCTCTCACACAAATTAAACATTCTCAACTATTTGAACTAGTACATTTCCACATCATAACAATCTTCATTAAATGCCATAAAGGCTCTCCTACCCGTATTTATTAAATAATTATTTAAATTTCATGGGTCTTACAGTTACCATTATCGTTATCGTTACCATTACCGTTATCGTTACCATTACTGTTGTCGTTATCGTTACCGTTACCATTACCATTATCGTTACGGTTGCCATTGTCGTTATCGTTATTGCTACCGTTACCGTTATCGTGTTTGTTATCGTTATCGTTATCGTTACCGTTACCGTTATCGTGTTTGTTATCGTTATCGTTATCGTCATCGTTACCGTTACCGTTGTCGTTACCGTTACCGTTACCATTATGATTACCATTACTGTTATCGTTACCGTTACCATTATCATTACCGTTATCGTTACCATTGTCGTTACCGTTACCGTTACTGTTACCTTACCGTTATCGTTACCGTTACCATTATCGTTACGGTTATCGTTACCATTACCGTTATCATTATCATTATCGTTACCGTTACCGTTATCGTTACCGTTATCATTATCATTATCGTTACCGTTACCGTTATCGTTATCGTCACCGTTACCGTTACCGTTATGGTTACCATTACTTTACCGTTATCGTTACCATTACCGTTATCATTACCATTATCGTTACCGTTATCGTTATCGTTACCGTTATCAATATCATTATCGTTACCGTTACCGTTACCGTTATCGTTACCATTATCGTTACCGTTATCGTTACCGTTACCGTTATTGTTACCTTACCGTTATCGTTACCATTATCGTTACCGTCACCATTGCCGTTATCGTTACCGTTACCATTAGTATTACCGTTATCGTTACCGTTGTCGTTATCGTCACCGTTACCATTATCATTACCGTAATAGTTACCGTTACCATTACCGTTATCGTTACCGTTACTATTACCGCTACCGTTACCATTACCATTATCGTTACCGTTACCGTTATTGTTATCTTCACCGTTACCATTATCGTTACCGTTATCGTTACAGTTATCGTTACCGTTACCGTTATCATTACCGTTATCGTTATCGTTACTGTTATTGTTATCGTTATCATCACCGTTACCGTCATTATTATCGTTACCGTTATCGTTACTGTTGTCGTTATCGTTATCGTTACCATTACCATTATCGTTACGGTTACCATTGTCGTTTTCGTTATTGCTACCGTTACCGTTATCGTGTTTGTTATCGTTATCGTTATCGTTACCGTTACCGTTATCGTTATCGTTATCGTCATCGTTACCGTTACCGTTGTCGTTACCGTTACCGTTACCATTATGATTACCATTACTGTTATCGTTACCGTTACCGTTACCATTATCATTACCGTTATCGTTACCATTGTCGTTACCGTTACCGTTACTGTTACCTTACCGTTATCGTTACCGTTACCATTATCGTTACAGTTATCGTTACCATTACCGTTACCGTTATCATTACCATTATCGTTACCGTTACCGTTATCGTTATCGTTATCATTATCATTATCGTTACCGTTACCGTTATCGTCACCGTTACCGTTACCGTTACGGTTACCATTATCATTACCGTTATCGTTACCGTTACCGTTACCATTACCGTTATCGTTACCGTTACTATTACCGCTACCGTTACCATTACCATTATCGTTACCGTTACCGTTATCGTTATCTTCACCGTTACCATTATTGTTACCGTTATCGTTACAGTTATCGTTACCGTTACCGTTATCATTACCGTTATCGTTATCGTTACCGTCACCATTACCGTTATCATTTTCGTTACTGTTATTGTTATCGTTATCATCACCGTTACCGTCAGTATTATCGTTACCGTTATCGTTACTGTTATCGTTATCGTTACCGTTACCATTACCATTATCGTTACCGTTACTATTACCGCTACCGTTACCATTACCATTATCGTTACCGTTACCGTTATTGTTATCTTCACCGTTACCATTATCGTTACCGTTATCGTTACAGTTATCGTTACCGTTACCGTTATCATTACCGTTATCGTTATCGTTACTGTTATTGTTATCGTTATCATCACCGTTACCGTCATTATTATCGTTACCGTTATCGTTACTGTTGTCGTTATCGTTATCGTTACCATTACCATTATCGTTACGGTTACCATTGTCGTTTTCGTTATTGCTACCGTTACCGTTATCGTGTTTGTTATCGTTATCGTTATCGTTACCGTTACCGTTATCGTTATCGTTATCGTCATCGTTACCGTTACCGTTGTCGTTACCGTTACCGTTACCATTATGATTACCATTACTGTTATCGTTACCGTTACCGTTACCATTATCATTACCGTTATCGTTACCATTGTCGTTACCGTTACCGTTACTGTTACCTTACCGTTATCGTTACCGTTACCATTATCGTTACAGTTATCGTTACCATTACCGTTACCGTTATCATTACCATTATCGTTACCGTTACCGTTATCGTTATCGTTATCATTATCATTATCGTTACCGTTACCGTTATCGTCACCGTTACCGTTACCGTTACGGTTACCATTATCATTACCGTTATCGTTACCGTTACCGTTACCATTACCGTTATCGTTACCGTTACTATTACCGCTACCGTTACCATTACCATTATCGTTACCGTTACCGTTATCGTTATCTTCACCGTTACCATTATTGTTACCGTTATCGTTACAGTTATCGTTACCGTTACCGTTATCATTACCGTTATCGTTATCGTTACCGTCACCATTACCGTTATCATTTTCGTTACTGTTATTGTTATCGTTATCATCACCGTTACCGTCAGTATTATCGTTACCGTTATCGTTACTGTTATCGTTATCGTTACCGTTACCATTACCATTATCGTTACGGTTACCATTGTCGTTTTCGTTATTGCTACCGTTACCGTTATCGTGTTTGTTATCGTTATCGTTATCGTTATCGTCATTGTTACCGTTACCGTTGTCGTTACCGTTACCGTTACCATTATGATTATCGTTACTGTTATCGTTACCGTTACCGTTACCATTATCATTACCATTATCGTTACCATTGTCGTTACCGTTACCGTTACTGTTACCTTACCGTTATCGTTACCGTTACCATTATCGTTACGGTTAACGTTACCATTACCGTTATCGTTACTGTTACCGTTATTATTACCGTTATAGTTACCGTTATCGTCACTGTTACCGTTACCATTACCATTACTGTTACCGATACCGTTACAATTACTGTTATTGTACTGTTATCGTTATCGTTATCGTTATCATCATCGTTACCGTTACCGTTACCATTACCATTATCATTACTGTTACCGTTACCGTTATCCTTATCATTACCGTAACCGTTACCGTTACCGTTATCGTTACCGTTACAGTTACCATTACCGTTATTGTTATCGTACCGTTACTGTTACCGTTATCATTATCTTTACCGTTACCGTCACCATTACCGTTATAATTACTGTTACTGTATCATTACCGTTATCGTTACCGTTACTGTTACTCTGTTACCGTTACGTACCATTACACGATTCGTTACATTTGCTTTTTTTCAAGCACTTGCCGCAATAAAAATTAACATTGTATCTTGATTATATTTCGCTTATGGTAAGTGTAGTAAAAAAATTGTGATGAGTTTCAGTAAAAATGTTAAAGCAAGATTATAATAAAAGACTCACATCAACCAATATAAATTTGAAAAGTGGTACAAATTTGTTATGTGTATTTAATTGATACTTTGATAAATATTGCCTTTTTTAACTTTTAAATATTTATTTTCTTTCTTATGTGTATCACAAATGTTAAAATTAATAATTAGTAAGATACTAACAATCAATATTAATGTTTGTAAAAAGGATCACCTTCTTTAAGTGATTAATTATGATTGTTAATTTGTTAATAAGAGGATAATTAATATTTTTGGATAAAGTAGGATGACATTCATTTTCAGTAATTTATCTTGATTATATAAAAAATATATATTCTTAACAAAATAAAATTTCTAACTAAAGAGATTTATAAATAAGTTTTATTTTGTGATGTTCAAAGTAGTGACATTTTGTTACTAAATTAATCAAAGTCTTATATTATTTACCCATAAAGAATCTTGCCTGGAAGACCAAAGAAAAAGAGAAATTGGAGTCCTGGGAGTTAAAGAAAGATGATACTCAAATGTCTAATGGAGGGTTTCGTAAAAGGTGTAGTGTGTGCAGGCAACTTGGTCACAACAGGAATTATTGTCCTATTCGACCATAACAAATTGAATCACAATTTGGCCCAACTGGTGCTTCATCACAATCTGGCCCACCACATACTACTCTGTCACATTTTGACCCAGCAATTGCTCTACCACTATTTGCTTCATCACAATCTAGCCTAGTAGGTGTTCGACCACAATTTGGGCCACCTGTTGCTCCACCATAATCTGGTTCATCACAATCTGGCCCACAAGGCCAACCAACAACAGGGACACAAAAATCATGCCCATCAGGTGCAGGCCAACCAATGAGAAACAAGCTGAAGGCTAAAAGGGAACGTGTTTGGAAGCCATGAATTTGTGCATCTGCTGTCATTTTGTGCATTTGCTGTAATGATGAAGTGTTGTTATTTTGTTGATAAACAACTGTTATTTTGTGTTTTGTGGTTATTTTGGCTCTGTTATGAGGAACACTTTGGATATTGTGCTCTTTAGGTTTGTTATAAGCAACAATTTGGATATATAACAATTTGGATTTTATGTTCTGAAATTAGGTCTCTTATACCACCACTTTTTTTTTCCAGTTATTCAATTGGCTCTGATATATCAGTACTTATATTATCAGTTCTTCAGTATAAATGTAAATTAGAACAACGACATTGGAATTGGAGACCAAAATGGTGTGCTTAAACTTAATCAAACTTTTTCATTCAATAAACAATCAAACTTTTACAATGCATTATGGATTTTTCATCAACAACGAAAATAAGATTATATTCAATACATAAACAAAACAAACCCCCCAAATTAACACCTTTATCTTGTTTTCTAAAATCATGACAGATTTTTCTAAACTCAAAATTTTGATCATTTGCCCATACATTTCTTCCATTGTTTTATTACATTACATTATCTGTCAAACAAGGCAAAATAATTGACTTTATGGGTCAAATAATATAAGACTTTGATTAATTTAGTAACAAAATGTCACTACTTTAAACATCACAAAATAAAACTTATTTATAAATCTCTTTAGTCAGAAATTTTATTTTGTTAAGAATATATATTTTTTATATAATCAAGATAAATTACTGAAAATCAATGTCATCCTACTTTATCCAAAAATATTGATTATCCTCTTATTAACACATTAATGTTCATAATTAATCACTTAAAGAAGGTGATCCTTTTTACAAACATTAATATTGATTGTTAGTATTTTAGTAATTATTAATTTTAACATTTGTGATACACATAAGGAAGAAAATAAATACTTAAAAGTTAAAAAAAGGGATTATTTCTCAATATATCAACTGAATACACATAACAAATTTGCACCACTTTTCAAACTTATATTGATCGATGTGAGTCTTCTATTATCATCTTGCTTTAACATTTTTACTGAAATTGATCCCAAATTTTTTACTACACTTACCATAGGCGAAATATAATCGAAATACAATGTTAATTTTATGGTGGCAAATGCTTGTTAAAAAACATATGTAACGAATTATGTAATGGTAGGTAACAGTAACGGTAACGGTAACAGGGTAACGATAACGGTAACATAAATGATAATGGTAACGGTAATGATAATGATAACGATAACAGTAACAATAACGATAACGAGGTAACAGGTATCCGGTAACGGTAATAATAACGGTAACGATAACGATAATGGTAACGGTAACCGTAACGAGATAACAGGGTAACAGTAAAGGTAACAATAACAGTTACGGTAACGATAACGGTAACAATAACGGTAACAATAACGATAACGATAACAATAACGGTAACAATAACGATAACGATAACAATAACGGTAACAATAACGATAACGGTAATGGTATCAGTAACAATAATGATAACGGTAATGGTAACTATAACGATAACGGTAACGGGGTAAGGATAACGGTAACAGTCACGGTAATGATAACGACAATGATAACGGTAACAGTAATGGTAATGATAACGATAACGATAACGGTAACGATAACGATAACGATAACAGTAACGGTAATGGTAACGATAACGGAAACGGTAACGATAACGGGTAACCGGTAACGGTAACTTAACGGTAACAGTAATGATAACGATAATGGTAACAGTACTATAACGATAACGTAATGACGATAAAGGTAATGGTAATGGTAGTCCCCCGTTCGATACTTGGTCAGTGTTTTGTTCCTGTACTTTCAAAATCATTATTTTTAATCCCTATTGATTGACGGTATTAAAAATAACAAACGACGTGTCACGTGTTATTTAACTTTTTTATAAAAAAATATAGCGTCCACCAAGCCGACGTTTTTCACAAACTGAAAAAGAAATGCTTTTGATTATTGAAATTTGAACTTAATTTGAAAATGATCCCTGATTGAAACTTGATAGATTACACATTGAATAATAATTATATAATAAATAATAATAATCATAATACATTGATTATAATATTATTATTATATAACAATAATAATATATAATTATTAATAGTATTATTATATAATTAGTAATAATATTAAAATAAAGGCTTAAATATACATTTGGTCCCTATTTTTGTTGATTTTATTCAATTTGATCCCTATTTTCATTTTATGTTCAATTAGGTCCTCATTTTCGTCAAATTGTGGTCAATTTGGTCCTTTTCACTAACGGTGTTTAAATAGTTAACGTTTTTGAACAGTACATGCCACGTGTAAGTTCCTGGTTTTTTTGATTTTTTTAAAAATTTTTAAAAATTTTTTTAATTTTTTTTAATTTTTTTTTAATTTTTTAAATTTTAAAAAAATGATCCACGTGTCAAGTCACAATTGTGCCACGTGTCAATGCTAGTGCCACGTGTCAGTTTCTGGTAGTATTATTTTTTTTTGTTCAATTTAGTCCCTATATTCGTTATTTTTATTCAATTCAGTTCCTATATTCGTTATTTTTGTTTAATTTAGTCCCAAATTTTGTTAAAATAAAACCATTTAATTTTTAAAATTGACATTATTATTACTTATTTTTTAAATTTAATTGTAAATTATAATATTTAATTATTAATTGAATATAATTTTTAGATTCAATTGTTAAATAGAATATAATTATTTAAATATAATTAAAATATAATTATTAAAATTTTAAAAATATATATTAACATTTGTAAAATTTACATTTAAATTTAAAATATTTAATATTTTTATTGCATTTTAGATATTAAAATCTAAAATATTTTATATGTAAATGTTAATTTTACAAATATTAGTTTATTTTTCTAAAATATTTTGAATATTTAAAACATTTTTATATATCAATTTTAAAAATATTTTAGAGTATAAATATTAGAAAAAAAATTAATAATTATATTCTTATAATATTTTAAATAATTATATTCTATTTAGAAATTAAATATAAGAATTTATTCAATTTATAATTAAATTTAATAATTTATAATTAAATTTAAAAAATAATAAATTTAAAGGTCAATTTTAGAAAAGATATTAATATAATTTGTATAAAAGATATTAAATTTAGTGTTTTGAAAAGGATAAAATTGATTTATTTTAATAAAAATTGGAACTAAATTGAACAAAAATAACGAATTTAGGGATTAAATTGAACAAAAAAAATGATACTACCACAAATTGACACGTGGCACTAGCATTGACATGTGGCACAACTGTGACTTGACACGTGGATCATTTTTTTGAAATTAAAAAAATTTAAATAATAAAAAAAAAATTAAAAAAAAATTAAAAAAAAAATTAAAAAAAAAATTAAAAAAAATTAAAAAAACCAGGAACTGACACGTGGCATGTACTGTTCAAAAACGTTAACTATTTAAACACCGTTAGTGAAAAGGACCAAATTGACCACAATTTGATGAAAATGAGGACCTAATTGAACATAAAACAAAAATAGGGACCAAATGTATATTTAAGCCTAAAATAAATAATAATATAATAACTATTATTAATATTAATATTAATAATAATTATATAATAATAATAATATATCAGTAATAATAGTAATAATATAAATAATAATTAAATATTAATATATCAATAATAATAATAATTAATAATAATATTATTTATAATTAATATTATTAATAATACTCCAATAAATATATATTCAACTTTTTACGATACTATGGTATACACACGCTAATATGCATTTTTTAAATGTGAATGATATTATCTTTTAGTAAGTGATAATAGTGTAATGTTATTAAGTTAATATATAAAATAAATTTATATTTATTAAAACTGAAGTAAAATGTTTAAAATAGAGTGAAATGAATAGAAAATTTAATTGTTGATGAATAAAAAAAGAAAAAATGATAAACAATTTTATAGATAATAGGTAAAAATAATAATTAATTTTAAAATTTTTAATAAATAATTGTATTGTAAAAGATATAATTGGTATTATGAAATGTGGACACAAAAGAGAAAATCCTTTTTATATATCGTTATAGATGAATTAAACATGAATACATAAATGTACCGTATATCGTTTAAAGTAAATTAAAATTAACAATTTTAGCTCAAATTACGTATAAAAAATAATTAAATTTATTTTTTAAGAATTTCTTATAACTTAGTTGCTAATCTATTCCTAGGATGTTCAAGTATCTCCATGGACTATGTCTCTTTCTTTCTAAACATTAATACACTAAAAATCCAGTTCAAATTTAACCTGATTTTTTTTTTTAATGATTTAACCTAAGTTGTTTTACGTACTTTTGGAACAAGTCCATTTGGACCCAAACCAGCTTATGTTGGTGGGGAATTGAAACAAAACAAAGACAAAAAAAAATTGAAAGCACAATAACAGGCCGAGCCCAATTTGGTGACATTGCAGAGGAAAAAGGTTATGGCTTCCTGCACCGCTAGAATCATTAACTGCACCTGCAAAATAATAGGAAAAGATTCAAACATCCTTCACTCACCCATGCACCAAACATACTAAATAAACAAATCTCACTATTTTGTCTAAAAAACGTAAAAAACATAACTATCTCTACAACTAAGCACACACACTTTTATCATAACAACAACGAACGTAAGATAAATTAAGCTATTGAATCAAGAAACTTTAGATGAAAAGAAAACGTAAATACTATATGCAGAAAAATATGGTTTTGTTTAATAACCATTGACTGAAATCTTGTTTGGTTTGGGGTTTTATTGGGTGGAAATATAGGGTAGTGAATGAGCTTGTAGGAGAGCAATGTTGACTTGTTTCAAGAAACTCGATCATGGTTGTGCCCGTGACCCACTTGCATTTTAATAACCAGTCTAGTTCACAAAAACCAAAATTACCTAACCAAGACTTTTGTGACCACAAACATCTCCTCGTAGCATTAATATAACTAGTTTTTAAATTTAAGTTGCAGAAGTTTTTTCTTGATACCAGAACGACTTTAAATGGTAGAGACATTTGGCACTTTAAGACTTTCGTAATTTCGTAAATTGGATAAGGTAAAAAGTAAAAGAAAGAAAGTGTATTAGTAGAATGATAGTGGGCTATTCCAAGTCACGAACTTTGAAGGTGGTGGATGAGAAGAGGTAAAATGGTCCCAGAATTACCAATCTTTAAAGTTCTGCGATACCCATGTTTGGTGAGTGGTGTATAAACACATGTGGGCATAAAATAGCAAGTATAAAGAAGAAAAGTCCTAAAAGAAGGAGGAGCAGAAATGATGGTTATTTATTTTAAAAACGAATGAATCAGAATGATACTTGTGGAATTTGGTTGGTTGATGATTTGGATTCTTGTCTTTAAGGGCAGCGTGTGGCCCAGAAATCATTGACGCAAAATATGGAGCTACGATCTGATATGATGAATCGTGAATCATCTTGTTTTGTTTTTGTTTTTTTGGCCGACAATTGTCAACAGATCAAAGTGACACACTTTTCTTAATGCCTCATGTGAAATCGACCTACCGAATCAGCGTCACACACTACTTCTCTACCCGTGTCTCTCCAATTGCATTTTCTCAGGATAATTAAAATTTGTCGTCACAGGTTTGTTAGAAGTCCCACACCACTAAATTAAACTCAAATTCTTGTAATAACTTTCTAGTTTTGCACAGGGGGTGAGGTCACTCGCCACAATCTTCTCTGTCAACAACATTGTGTCTTACTTCAAGGTTCTATATAAGGTTCAACATGTTTGGATCACAGACAGAATATAATTTTGAAAATATTATATTTTTGTTCAATTTCAAGAAAAAAAAAGTTATCACCCGTTTGGATTGAAAATTGTAACGCGATTTTTGCGTAATTCCACCTAATTAACAAACACAACACCGCACTAATGGCGATGCATATGATATGATTCATGTGTTACACTTACACACACACACACTCTCTCTCCCTCTCGTATGTTTCATTACAACAACTACTACTACATAAAACTTTACGTATAATAATATTGACACTACGATAGGGAGACGTAGGTAACGTCGGTGACGGAGGAACAGTGATAAAAAACATGGTTAGTACGACATTGACGTACATGTTGGAAAGAAAAAACAAACCGTAAAAAGCAAAACAAAGCATTGCAGCAGCAATGGTTGAAAAAACCAAGCCAAGGCACCAAAGCAAACCAAAACCAAAACCTCTTAACTCCGTGTCATAATTTCTCTCTTTCTTTTTCGGTTTCCTAGGATATGCTGCCACCGTTCGTTAACTCTCCGGCTGCTCTCCGCCGGCGGTGAGAGACCATGCAAGAGACGCTTCTCACTCTCCCTCTCTCACACCACCAAGACATCCACATTCGGGCCAAGAAGAAAAAGCCGCAGCAACCGGGAACCGGACATAGCAGCAGCAACAGCAGTAGCAGCGGCGGCGGCGGCCACTCCACCACTCGCGTGTCGCGGCGCGTGAGTCCTGTCGGGGAGAAGTCTCTGCCGAACGGGGACATCTACAGCGGCACCCTGTCGGGGAACGCGCCGCACGGCACCGGGAAGTACCTCTGGTCCGATGGGTGCATGTACGAGGGGGAGTGGCGAAAGGGGAAAGCTTGTGGCAAGGGGAGGTTCTCGTGGCCCTCCGGCGCCACCTACGAGGGGGAATTCAAGTCGGGTCGGATAGACGGGTTCGGATCCTTCATCGGCGTCGACGGCGACATGTACAGAGGGTCCTGGGTGGCCGACAGAAAGCACGGGTTCGGCGAGAAACGATACGCTAATGGGGATGTGTATGAAGGTTGGTGGAGGTGCAACTTGCAGGACGGGGAGGGGAGGTACACATGGCGGAACGGCAACGAGTACGTGGGGGAGTGGAGGGGTGGTGTGATTTCGGGGAAGGGGGTTCTGGTGTGGGCGAATGGGAACCGTTACGAGGGGTTTTGGGAGAATGGCGTGCCTGTGGGGAAGGGTGTTTTCACGTGGTGTGACGGGAGCACGTGCGCGGGGAACTGGGGGAAGGAGTTTATGGAAGAGGCACGTGAGGAGAAGATGAAGAGGAGTTCGGTGGATGGGTGTAGGAGTGTGAGCTTTCCCAGGATTTGTATTTGGGAGTTGGATGGAGAAGCTGGTGACATCACCTGCGACATTGTTCACAATGCTGAGGCTTCTCTGTTCTACAGGGATGGCACCACTGCCAGTGAGTCCGAGAACGGTGGAGATGATATCATTATTGATAATAACAATGGGTGTGGGGTTTTGCAGAAGAGTCCTTGTTGGTCTCTTGATGGTTCTGGTGGTGAGGTTAAGAAGCCTGGTCAAACTGTGTCCAGAGGGCACAAGAGTTATGATCTCATCCTTAATCTTCAACTGGGTATCAGGTATCGTTGGTTTTTGCTTTTGGAGTTTGCTATTTTTGGTTTCATTTCAGCTTTTCATTAAGGTGTTTTTGTTTTAGATACACTGTTACCAAGCATGCTGCTATAGTGAGAGAGCTTAGACCGGGGGATTTTGATCCCAAGGAGAAGTTCTGGACGAGGTTCCCACCTGAAGGCTCTAGGTTTACGCCCCAGCATCATTCAGTGGACTTCAGGTGGAAAGACTACTGCCCCATGGTGTTCAGGTCTGAACATTAGCGATTTTCTTTGCTTTGAATGTTTTTTTTTTTCTTAGTGAGGAAGGTTTGAGTTATTGGTTGTGGATGGTATACTAATTGTGTCTGTGTCTTGGTGGGTACTTGTTGGTTGGTTGGTTGGGTATTTAGACATCTAAGGGAATTATTTGCCATAGATCCTACGGATTACACGCTTGCTATTTGCGGAAGTGACTCACTTAGGGAGATGTCTTCTCCGGGAAAAAGTGGAAGCATCTTTTATCTTACTCAAGACGACCGCTTCATAATTAAGACTGTCAAGAAGTCTGAAGTCAAGGTTAGTTACTTGAATGCATTCATTAATTTGAAGACACTAGACAGAACTATAGACAATGTTAATTGAGTGAGGTGAAACTTTGCTTTCAGCTTTGGTTGGTTACCTTGTTATTTTCTGGGTGTTCAATAGTAATTTTTCGCTGTCCATGTCAGGTGCTCATTAGGATGCTTCCAAGCTACTACCAACATGTTTGTCAGTACAAGAACTCTTTGGTGACTGCATTCCTGGGCGTGCATTGTGTCAAACCTGTCGGAGGTCAAAAGGTATGGTTTGAGATTTGAGTTTTGTTGCAGTAATTAAGATGGCCTTTTTAGCATCTATAATGCTTGTCAAAATGTAATGCAAAGTTGTGATACCATGGATGAAACAGACCCGGTTTATTGTAATGGGCAATGTGTTTTGCTCCGAGTACCGGATCCACAAGAGGTTTGACCTCAAAGGTTCTTCTCATGGTCGAACAACGGATAAGCCAAGGGAGGAGATTGATGAGACTACCACTCTCAAAGATCTTGATCTTAATTTTGTCTTTCGCCTAGAACAGTCTTGGTTTCAAGAGCTTATACGGTATAGATTTTCATTCTTTTATTTTCTGGGTTTTCCTTTTGTGTTTTCTTACTTAAGAGTTGGTCCTAACTTTTATGTAATGGCTTTTTGTTTAGGCAAGTCGACAGAGACTGTGAGTTCTTGGAAGCAGAGGGAATCATGGATTACAGTCTTCTAATCGGGCTGCATTTTCGTGATGATTGTTCGGTTGACGAAATGAAAAGTTCACCACGCAATTCATATTCAGGTATTTATTTGTATAGTTTTTGTTGTTTTTTGGTTCCAAATCCTGGAGGGGTATAAAATCTTGTGTGTTACTGATTTACCAGGCAAGAGAGACATGCTTGACGATGAGATGCTCACATGCCGGTATGTTTTTTTTCTCTCCTTTATTCACATTTGAGTTTCCCTGTCGTCACAAGTGTATATAATTAAACTGTTCACAATATCTTGCATTTTTCTTTCACTGTTTAATAGTATTTAACTGAGGACAATGGTTGAAGATCTAGAGAAATCTTGACGCGGTTTGTGTCAGTTTGTGGCTTGAACTATTAATGTCACTTCCAACTCAGCCTTCGGTGTACAAATACAGTCAAACAGGAGAATCTGGATTGTTTTAAGTATACACCAATTCTAAGTTAATAAATGTTACTCCTATATGATTCATAGGGGATAGCATTTTTGTCTTTTAACACCGTTCTCTTGTTCTGTACCCGATGGTATCCGTGTGTCGTGTCCTTGAGGTTTATTGAACATGGTCCCGGCTCTAGAACTAGCAGAGAGATTAAATGCTTTCTGTTTATACACATTTCAATTTGGCCCATGTGCCTGCAAAATGCCAAGAAGATGTGGCCGCAAGTTGGGTACAAACAAATCACTAGCTGGTGATGAGCATCATATTTGCAACTCTCTAGTCCTATCCATCTATGACTTAGGTGTGACTTGTTGATTTCTTTTTAAGAATACCATCGCAATGGCTGAGAATTGAAATGCATCGAAAGTGACCTGAGTCGTCGTACTGCATAAATTGGAGTTAGTTTTTTTCTGACATTTCAAACAAACGCTGGTGGGGTCTTTTTGATTTTTTTTAGGTGAGGGCACTGCTTTCTTTTCAACAGCCAAATGGTAGCTGACAGGGATTTTGATGGATCAGAATGTTTTCTAGGACACCAGACTCGTGAGATGTATTTTCATTTTTTGTATAGCACCATTCCATTTCAACCCCTAGAGAGTATAAAAAATCTAGTCACGTCTAGGTAATAAACTATTAGTGTTTGTTGTTTCTTCTACAAATTGAACCAACCAACCAAAATAAACTTAAGTAATTTTGTTTATGTTTGGTCCCCTTCATGACATCTGCATAGGATCCAAATAACGTTAATTGTTGATGTTCCAGGGGACCTCTGATCCGGTTGGGAATGAACATGCCTGCGAGAGCTGAGAGTGTGGGTAGTGGAAGTGGGAATTCTTGTTGTATCCCTTCAGAGAGTAACAACAACAGCAGCAGCAAGATATCTGATGTGATCCTCTACTTTGGTATCATTGACATTCTCCAAGACTACGATATAAGCAAAAAGATAGAACATGCATACAAGTCGCTACAAGTGGATTCCACCTCTATCTCAGCCGTTGATCCCAAGCTATACTCGAAAAGGTTCAGGGATTTCATACACAGAATCTTTGTAGAGGATAAATGAGTAATGAAATGATGGTGTTGTTGGAGGCTTGCTAAGGTGACACACTCCATGCAGCAAGGGTGGTTGTTGTTGATGGCTAAATTTTTCTCATAGCCATTGCAATTGCAAAGTTGAAAATTGAAAGGGACGGGGGAAGAGGAGTTTGGACAGGAATGACACTTATTTTCACTTTTGTTGGGAGGGGAGAGAGAGATTGTCACAGTAGCATGTGATGAGAGTTCTTTATTTGGATTGCTTTTGTTATGGATGTAGACATTGTGGGGTGTGGAGAGAGATTGAAAATGAGGCGGAGAGGGGGTTAATAACTGTACAGACAGTCAAAAAGATTGATAATAGAATTGAATTGAACATAGATTTTTGGTTGGAGGACTGAGAAAAGAGATGGTATACCTGTTGAGCAAGAAAGAAAAGTTCAGAGAGGGCCCCCCCTTCTCTCTTTGTGTCTCTGCGATGTGCGTTCAAACGGGTTTTTTTAAAACTTTTTTCAGTAGCAATGCATAAAAAGAAGTGAAAAGCAGAAGAGAGAAAAGGAAGAGGTGGGTGTTTCGTTGGTTGTTGATGTCCCTTGCAAAAACGAAGTTTGAAAAAAGCAGAATAACAATAATACAGTGTTATGGTAATGTCCCTTTTACTTGTTTTGAACAATACACAGAGGAGGATGCAAAGAAGACGACAAAACAATCACGTCAATGTGGACCCTTGTGGCATCTGATAGGTATTTATGCATGTTATGCCTCAGCAATTTAATAATCACAAAAATGATGGAACTTGACACAGAAGTCTCCGCTTCACTCAATCACTGACCCCACAGAGACCAAAAAAATAGCGATTTTGATATGTATCTCATGTGGTCAAATCAAAGGAGAAGAGAATAGTGGATTTTGTGTTGGCATTGAGATCCTAATGCTGCTATGATTTGGCAGTTTTTGAGCGTGACCATGTCCTGTGTCCGACACCACTGCTACTGAAACATCCTTGTAGTTGTAGAATACTCATTATACTCAATCTGCCACTGTCTAGTACCTACCTGGTATCTCTTGTTCTTTTCCTCTTTCTTCTCAAAACACTCACAAATTCATTATTTTTCATTCATTTTTCTTTTCTTCCTCTTCTCTATGCACATTTATGCACATTTTAACTACTTCCCTTCCAAAACTTTTTCACCAGTCACACAAAAGTTGAGTTCAGCTGCATCTATCACCACCATTTCAACCAGATTCTACTGCCATTACGTGATTGTTTCCTATTTTATATGCTTTTCTTTCTCATTGTTGCTTGCTTGGTTATGCAGTAAGTAACTTAACATGTTTTCAAATAAACTACGTAGCCAAAAACGTATCTTTCAATCACGCGCAATAGATAGTACGTGTTTGGTTCGATCGTGAGGATGAATTGAATATTAGGCGAAAAAACTTTAAATAATTTTTGTAATAAAATATTTAACTGAATTTTCTTATTTTATATTTGACTTGTTATAATAAAATTATTCAAAGACAGAATTCATATTGCTTTAAATTAATTTTGTCAATGCCGAACTAAACATTCAACTAACTTTCTTTTCCTTCTCAGCATGGTGTCGCGTGAATTATGTATTTACAATTAGAGTAAAATATATATTATTGTCAACTTGCATATAAAACAAATTTGAATTCAATTATTTTTTTTAATTTTTGTACAATAAAAAGATGTTAATAGTTTGTGAATAAAAAAGTCTCGCAATAAAGTTAAACATTATATATAATCCAATAAAATATTATCTCTAAATATTTCAAGTTTAGGTATAAAGAGAAAGTAATAATGTAAATTCGGTTCTTTTTATCATTTTTTTTGTGTGACAATATGTAATCTGCACTAAACATTAAATTCAGTATACAAATTATCAAAGTAACATATTTTTTAAAATTTGGAGAACTCAATTTGAATCTATCAATTTTCATATAAAACAAAATCAAGACAGGTTAAAAAAAAAAACTAAAGACCAACAAATATTTTTTATTTTTCTGGGATTTTGGAATTAAGATTTAGTTAAGCTAAGGTAAGTTAGATAAATTTCATACTAAATCTTTTTACTACTACGATTGAGAATAAACATGATTTTTTCATCAAATTAATTTAATCAAAATTGATTGTGTAATCAAAATATGAATCATTTTTGGGACATAGGTCCTCTTTTATATGTTTATTTTCACATTTATATTTTAGAGTGAATCTTAGATTCTTAATGTTGTATCATGATAATATAAAATGATTTTAAATTGTTATATTTTATATTTTAAATTTATGGAGAGAATAACTTAAATTTTTAAATAAATACAAGTACGTGAAAGTTTAATTTTCTATTTTTGAAGAAGTTTAGTAGCATTAAACAATTAGGTGAAAAAGTTGGATGATTAAAGTTAAGCACATTGATGAAAGAAAAGTTACTGCATTACAAAATCAACCTTGAAGTTGATTGCAGAAGAAGAGAGGAAAAGAATTGGTGGATGAGAGTAAATCATTTTACACCGAATAAATGATGCCACTTTATGAAAGATGAACAAAATAAATCACAACGTTACTAAACACCAAACACATGATGACATAACAAATTGACAAAAAAATAAAGAAAATGGGTTTAGTCGGTGTGTTTTAACATCATTCCATGATGTTTCAACCTTATTTCTTTTATGTTTTTTGTTTTATTTCTTTAACGTCGTCACTTTTTAGGTATTGTGATGTTATTAGTGTTGTGTACTTTTTAGGTGTGTTTTTCAATTCGAAAAAGTTAAGTTAGGGAAGAAGAAAAACTCTTTATTTTATTATGACGCTTTTACATATGCACCCTCACAACTTCTTCCCACACCCACACAACTTTTTTCAAAATTATCATTTTACTCTAAGAAAAAGTGACTTACATAAAAAAAAAAAAATATATATATATATATATATATATATATATATATCGGAAAATTTTTGGAATTTTTGAAATAAAATTTCAAAAATTGGATTTTTAAGATGGAGATGCAGTTAGTAATTGTGGGGTGCTGGAAACAATAGCCTTATTCTGGTTAGGAGGACCAACGCAGTAGTTAGATAGATGAAATTGGGTCACAGATCCGATTCAAAGCCCAATAACTGAATAACCCGTCCATTTAATTTAACTTGATGTGGGCCATACCCAAAAGAACTATTAATAGCCACGCCTGATTAGACACCTCTCTCCTCCAAGGAAAATGCATGCTTGATTTAATTATTGTGTTGTTAAGAACAAAAAGAGAAAAAAAGTTTCATTAGGTGGTCAAAAATTTTGTTTGCATGTGAACTTTTTCTAATAAACAATAACTTACATAACAAATTTCTTTTTTTCTTTTTTTCTTTTTCTTTCTCTTTTGACTTTGAAGCCACTTAAAAAGATTTTATCGACATCATTTTTCTACTCTTCAAAAAGTCAGTTCAACAATAGACCTATTTATAGTTATTTCAATATAGGCTTAATTGTAATTTTCATCCTCATAATTTATATAAAGTTACAATTTTAATTTTAATTTAAGTTTCTTATTTTTACCTTTTTAGTTTTTTTCATTATTTTTTATGCAGTTTTAATATTTTAACTTAGATTTTTAATCGATCCATCTACAAAACGTCTTAATTTTATTTAAAAAACATAGTGACTGTGTTGATTAAAGAAGTATATTTATAAAATAAAATAAATTTAACGAACAGAAAAATCGTTTTACTAGAAAGGATGATCTAAGATTTTATACAGGCAGCTTAAATTACATCCCATATCAATTTAACTCAGTTTGATATTGGGCTTTTTTTCTTAGTTTGATATGGTACAATCTACACCTGGCAATTTCTCCCTACACCTCCATAATTTTATCCTGCACTCCAATAATATAACCAACCATTATAAATAATAGTAATAATAGCTTGGTAGTTTGATGATAATTTACTCTAATAATACAAGTATTCATTAACTTACACATTTTTTTTTATTTCTTGGACTTGTCTTTTGCTAAAGTTTTAGATAAAATTTACGAAAATTTTGAGAATTTAAGGATTAGAAATTATGATTAATTTAAAAGATTAAGAATAAAAAAAACTCTAAAATAAAAAATATTCTTATTTTTTTATTAAATTAATGTATCTCGTTTTTGAAATCCAACGTATGGTAATATCATTTTAATTTTAAAGTTTTACCTTATTTAAAAATAAATAAAATCTTTATATCATGCATAAAGTTGATTTGATTTAGAGAGTTAAGTCAGCACAAACTTAGGAATTTACGTTCAAATCTTAAAATGTAAGATTTGTATATTACCAATCATAATATAACTACTCCTTCATAAAAATAAAAATAAAATTGAATTAGATACAAAAATAACAATCCTGTCCAAAATCAAATCGTGACCATAAACAATAAAAAAAAAGTTTATTCCAATATAAAGTTTATTTTGTATTTCCTCTATTTTGTTCCCACTTGCAGGATTGGAGTTTGAGAGAAACTTCTGAGCTACAACTCTATCAATCATCTCATGTTTTTGTTGACATAATGCAAGACAAAAGGAAATTACAAGGAGACAAGATTTGAGGTTGTGCCGGAGGAGAGGACACGTAACAACCTTAGATGCCTTAACAATCATACACATAGTAAATAATTCTCCCACCATAAAAACCGAACACGCTTCCTCCATTCAAAGTTAACTAATCTACACATTTCTCAACAATGGAATGCGCAATAGTCCTTTTTTTCTCATCATCAATCGCAAATTAAAAAAATGTTAGAAAATATTGTTTATTGGTCGTTTGATAAAACCAAATTTCTATTTTCTTTATAATTTTTGTTTTTGCTAATTTCCCCTAATAATCAAGAAATAGTTGATAGTGGGACCGTGAGAATGCCCTTTTAATAACGCCAAAGTACGCCGTCCGAAAATCCTACGTGTTAATAATTATAACATTATTAAGTCCTCGAAACATGGCATTTAATTAGGGATAGGTGCCATTCATAAAAGTAACACCCTTTGCAAACTAATCAGTGTTCACATTTCACGAATAAAATTTTAATGATGGAAGGGCATGAGAAGGAATGAAGATGTTGACCAAAAATTTTCAGCGGAACAAGACAAAGGATCGAAAATGTGGTTGTAAATAGGAAGTGTGGGTTAATAAGTAACTACAATACAACCTCATAAAATGATGCATACTGTGTTTGTGTTTCATTTCACCTTTCAAACTTTGTGTTCCACTGTACAGATAACCAAAAGCCCAAAAGCCAGAATCCGCGGTGTGTTTTTTGTGACGCACCACTTTTTGTCCGTCGCAGGAAACAACGACACAACGCAACCGATACGAAGATGTATGCACACCAGCACATGATACATGTATATAAAAGCGTGTCGGGTATTGCTTACGTGTTGAATTTGGGGTGACAGTTTTGGGGGGAAAACAGAGCAATGGTTTGTGAGGTTTCTTCATCGCAAACTGCTCCATCCACGGAGCTCTTCACAATGCTTTCTTCTTCTTCTTCTTCTTCTTCTTCTTCTTCTTCTTCTTCTGCCGAATCCAACTTTCGACAACTCGATGATGCATTCCTCCAGGTTTATCACTCTCTCCATCACTATTTCCATGGTTGATTCTTATTTTGCGATTTAGTAACCAACCAATCTGTGTATTGTTTTTGCTTCTGGAATCGGATTGTGTGGTTGATTAATAGTATGAGCCAAACGTTAGAAGACGATAATTGTATGCATATTTTCTAGTTCTTGTGCTACCGTAGGTCGAGCGTTTTGATGATTTGGAATTAGGATTGTATCTGTATGGATATCTGTAATATGAAGTTATGTTATGCGCGTTAACTTTGTTGTCTATAAGATGTTGGGTCTGTGATGTTTTTGTGTGTTGTCGTGTCGAAGTCCTTCGAAAAAGGACTGAGGAAGTGAGATAATGTTCTTTGTTCTCGTTAGTTTTATCGACATTGAATGGAGTTCGTTTTTGAACTGGTAACTTTGGTAATTACTTTTTCACTCTTAAATATAAGTGGTTCGTAGCCACTCTCATTATACACATTAAGATTAAGATAAAGATATCTCTAAACATACTCTTCTTGAGATTTTTTTTTAATTACTATTATTTTTTATATGAAGTTTGACATTTAAAATCTTTGTTTACTTTTTAGTTGTTCGTTAGTATACGTATATAATATTTACCACTTTTTTTTATTAATGTAATGATTAATTAATTTTACTTATATGTCAGTCTTAACAAGTATAATAAAATGGACTGATAAAATTTGGTCTGTGAGAAAATGAGAAGTTAAGATATACAAAAATGGGTTTCTGTGGCTGTTAATGCTTCAGAAATATCGCTAGTTATAGCCACTTGATACTGGTAGAGAATTTGTAGGATAAGGTAACTCCTTATTGGTGACATTATCCCTGTGGAAAAAAGATTGGAATAGACTGGCGTAGCAGAAGTTTTTAACACTGTAATTCAATTATGTCATATAAAGGAACATTGTTATTTTTTTAATTTTTTTTTTAAATTTAAAAATAAAATTTAAAACAATTTCTCATGTTTGATGGAATAAATTTTATTATACTTGCAATGTATCAAAATTAGACTAAAACAGAAACATTTCCTGCTTGTTTATGGAGGAGCTTTCTTTCTTCAATGTTGAATTTGGGGTGGTTGAACTCTTCGGTTGGCTACTAGACAACAAAACTTCAGCTTTTAAACCATGTAATCAAGTTAAAGGTTGAATGAACTTGTTCATTATAGTTCTAACGAATAAATTCGTAGATATAGATATAGAAGTTGCTAGAGAAACACATTACAAATGTTTTTAATCACTATATAATTATAATTGTTTTTCGTCCTCTGTCTGAGACATGATCGGTGGTTCTCTGCTTCACTGTTCGAAAATAATCTGGTACTTCATATATTTTATAGGTTGTTTTTCTTTCCTTTTTCTTTTAACTGAGTTTTAGATGACATGGTTTTTTCATAGTTGAAGCTAATTTGTTTTTCAATATACAGACTCAAACAAGAATTTGGCTAGGAGAAGTATTGCAGATAAGACTAGATGAGCAACTCATTATATCAGAACTACTTGCTGATGGAGAATTGCTGTACGTTGTTGATAATATGTTTGATCAACAATTGTGTTTTAAATTTTACTTTTTCATGGTTATTATTGCTGTTAATATATTAATATGTTATGTTTAAATATAGTTTATTAAAAATTAAAAGCTGCATTAATCATGCTAACAATCTTAAGAGAAGGCACGTTAGATGATTTTTTTTCCTGTTAGTTATGGATAGTTGGTAATCAATTTTTTTAGGATAACACTTGATAGAATTTGAGAAAAAAATTAATGAACGATTAACACATGATGGTTACTACCTGGATGGAATGTATCAGGAATTCGACAAAATGTTTTTTTGAACCTATCTGTTTGTATGTTTTTGAGGAAAATACGTTATTAAAAAAAAAACTCGAAAATAATTATTTAAATACTTCTTTAATAAATTGAAAATAATGGTTTCCTAATAAAAAATTATGCCACAAAATCATGTTTTCAAACATAAACAAATCAGCCTTTATTGATTACTATTGGTACTAATATTCATCACACAAGTAGCTCCTGGATTGGCACTTCACATTGCTTGGAATCTGAACAGTTTTATTGGTTTTCAGGTTTCAAGTGTCAAAAGTGGTGTGGAAATTGCTGTCGGCAAAGCGTATGGAGCTAAGGCATATAAAAGCATACAAAATCCAGTCATTTACTTCTAAGAAGAACATTGCGACATATAGGCCTTATTCTAATGTTGATTCATTTTTGAAGGTAACATGTTCGATTATCATATCTTTGCTTAACTGATATTACTGACCAAATGAACAGGGAAGTGAAATTTACATTTTCATTATTGTATTAAAACCTGTAAATTTCCTTAGTATGTAATGAGTGTAGAGGTATAAGGTTGCGTGGAGAATGATAGTGAATTTTCTTATCTGAATTGAAGTTGAAGTGTAGTTCTGATGATGTTTATACTTAAGAAGTTGTGCTCAACCTTTCTTTAGTTCTTCCATCCGCCCTCTATGTGTTTGAAGTTTGAATTATGCTGTGTTGTAATGTTTTGTGCTACTATGTAATTGAACTGCATCACCTTGATGATTTGTAATGTTACTCATGACATGAAGACGCAAAATAATTATTGGCCATCACATCCTATCAATTTTATTTAGTTTGAAATTTCTGTATCTTATGCTGATACTGGCTTATTTGAAATAGTAGGAAAATCTCTTGATGTAAGCATGGGAATGCAAGAAAGACAAATTCTGAAACCTCACTTTATTCGTTGATGTTTCTAACATTTGAATCATGTATACAGATAAAATTATCAAAGTAATCTCAGTAACTTCTAATATACAGATTTGCAAAATTTTGGGATTGACTGGCGTTGACCTCTTCTCTCCATCAGATGTAGTTGAGAAAAGAAATACTCGAAAAGTTTGTATGTGTATACGCTCATTCTCCAAAAAATCAAGATCTATGAACATTAATGTAAGAAAGTTTCTTCATGTTCCTTACAATCTTAATTTACTTCTTCTATTTTTAATCTCTAAACAACGGTCTTTTGCTGATGAAAAAACGTGGTCTCAGGTTCCAGATTTTGACATTGTGACCTGTATGGTAACCATGCCCAAAGATTTGGTTGGGTGCATGCGTAGAAGCTTAGAACTATCGCACAACATCCCTGTTGATTCCTCTGGTGACTATTACTTACAAAAACATGCAAGAAGAAGATCTAGACAGGTTTGTCCACAATTTTACTAATCAATTCAAACAAATATTAAATTGCTATTATCCAACGTAGATCTTGTGAGTCAATTGACATCTTTTGTTCAAGTGTTTTTCATCCAATTTGACCCAAAACAAGTAAATAACTTGCCAATGACTATGCATTTATGTGAATGTCGTGTGCTGTACATCGTGCTTCTACTTACCAAATCATTTTGATATTTGTTCTTGTATCCCTAAAGCATGATGACTTTGTAGGGTTACCCACTTACAGCCTCCACCAAAGACTTTGAGACATATTCGGATCAATATGAGGACTCGGAAAACAAACATCTAGTGCTTCAATTTGATGACTTGCACACTGATGACTTGTATGATTATACATCAGAGACAGACTACAACATAGCCTCTCCAATGGCTGAACGTATTTATTTGCCCGAAGATTTAGATCAATTGGATATCCAAAACCAACAGAGAAATGGAATTTATGATGACTTTGAATTGTTTTGTTCAATGGAATCATTGCAGTATCATTGTTCTGAGGATATAGAGCATGATTGTGAGCTGACATGGTCATCATCTCCTCCCAGTGGGGATTTACGTACTGACCTTATTCATATGTCATCTCATTTAGATACTAAAATGGAACAAGTCCAAGAAAGTAGAAGGATTGTGGACTTTGATTACTTTGAAAATTTGTCATTAAGCAGTAATGGTTCTGTCAATGTAACTCCTAAGAATGAAAAAACACCAGGTAAAAGGGATGCTAGCTCTCTAACAAAAGATATGAAGGATCCCTATTTGTTTCATGGAGAAAATAGTACACCAAATGTTTATCAAAGTGCCAGCTCTCACGGTTCAAATCCAACTCCACAGACTGCTGAAAGAGGCAAATTCTTTGAAACTTGCGATGACAAGAAGGTTCTGCTAGTTGCTTGCATGAACTGTTATTCAAGGGAAGCACTGAACATGGGAGATCAAGTTGATGTAGAGAACAATTTTAGGAATATTGAGTCTTTCAAAGTGCATAATGACAAGAATGATCGATGGGACAAGATAAAAGAAGAGCACGAATCCCAAGGAATGGTGAAATGTAGAGACATGCCGTATCAAATCATTTCTAAAGCAGGATATTCTTGCTCTGTAAAGAAATTTCAGGAAACTGATCCTTCCTTATATTCACCTGATTGTTACTTCTGCCATACCAATTCTCCAGATAGAGTTCTTCCTCATAGCAATGTCACTAGTTCAACTTCAATGAAAAATTTTCTAGCATATGAAGAGAAAGAATCTCAAGTTGGTTTGAATTGTTCGGATAATGCTAGTTGCTGTCCGTCTTCTTACGAGCCCGAGTCTTGTAAATGGGATCAGAAAGGAAAATGCGCTATTACATCATATAAAGATAACAAAAGTTCATGTTATGTGGGAAATGGCTCACATGAGGAAATTTCACCTTGTATACATAAAAATTCGGAAGTCTTGTCTACTATTGCTAAGTTGGACACTGATGGCAAAGAGCTAAACATCCATCCTCTGCCTCTGGCCTCAAATGCTGTAGTTTTAGGCGACTGTGAAAAACCTTCCACTCTTGGTGCCGATCCTAATGATTTCAGCAGAGGTGATGCAGCTGAAGACATTGGAGATGGAGGTCAGAGAGTACTAGATATGATAATCAATGATGTTGTAGTTCCTCTTAACTGTGATGAGGTTGTATCACTTACTGAATCCCTCACAGCAAACCTAAGCTCAAAACATGAATTTGATCCTGTCTACCGTTCAGAACATGTTAAGGTAAGTTTGTTTTGACCCCTTTTCAGGCATGCTTGTGTTAATCATTTTCATTGTAAATTGAGTCTCCATAACAACTTTGCCTTATAGGATGAAATAAATCCAGAAGATAAGAGAGTACACTTCTTAGAAACTTTAGTTGGAACAGAGGAGGGAGGTGAAGAAATACCAAAAGAAAAACCTCAAAAGAAGAAACTGCTAAGATCAGTCTTGGGTGGTGCAGCTGCTGTTGGTTTGTTATTCATGATTTTGCAATTAAGGTTTGTGTTTGGCCCTTTTTTGTGTTTTACAGGTAATGCTGGTTTAGTGAGTGCATTGATTTGACGTTTTTGTCTTTTGTTTGATAGGAGGAAGGGCGGGGAAAAGGCTGCACAACCAAGTATGGCATCTAGTCATAATATAGGCAAAGAGAAAATTCAGAAAAAATCTGACAGGAAAGTAAAGAGAAGTACTAAAAAGGGGGTTTATCCAGCTGAAAAGATTAATTTAAAGTGATTAAGATTTTGGCCTCTTATGTTCAAATAGTGATAATGGTTGCATAAGGTAATAGTTTCAACTTTGGAACCTCGCTGGTTACACATTTGAGTTAACTGAAGCTATACAAACACGACACTGCATGGCCAAATTACAAAATATGACACTGAAACACTGCGTACACAAATATACATCTTCAGTTATATATAATTACCTCACACATATTTATTGATAATTAAGATATACATATCCAACATCTAAAACAAGAATGGTAAAATTGGTCTTATTTTTTCCTTATGAAATATACATTCCTTATATTGTTTTAATGTAGATCCATACATTTGTTTTTTTTATATTTTTAATAAAATGGTACTTATATCCTACATTTTACTTAAAATATTATATTCATTAAAAAAGTAGAAGAAACATTATGAAAATTTAAAGTGTTAAAATGTAAAAATCAAAGGTTTTTATGAACAAAAAGTTGAATATGAGAAATTATTAAATTTTTTTGTCTTATCATAAGAAAGATGAGGCAATTTCACTATAATTAAGCCATTCAATTTTTACTCATAACAAAAATCATTTTATATTTTAAATACTGATTTTTAATTTTTATGATTTTGTATTTAAATTTTAGTTAATTTCATGTTTCTAAATGAGATAAGGGATGACAATGTGACTTCAAAATCGTACAAAGAAGATAAGTATTATTTATTAAAAGCATAGAGAAAATTAATTTCTATTTAAATACTGAGGAAAGTGTTATTTTATTAAAAATATTAGGGACATGAGTGTATATTTTAAAAATATTTTTTTTATAGATGTTGCTACTACATAGTGTTGTTTGATGTTAATAAAAGGGTCAAATTAAAGTTGAAAATATAGTATATTTGAGGGTTAAAATAAAATAGACTTTCGTGTGATTTATGTTGCAAGATAAAATTCTTCCTTCGTAGATTTTGCTTAGGCGAAATAAGATACTTAGTATAACCTGTGTAGGTCGTGAAAAGGAAGTGGAAACTATCACTCGTGTGTAGGTTGTCTGTAACGAGTTTTTTTTTTTTTTTTGGTATTTGTAGTGTTATTTTGCTTCTTAATAAAAAGGCACATGCCATCACATATGGGTTAACACCAAATTACAATAACTATTTTAAAAACAATACAAGGACTGAAATATCAAGTGAGAATTTTTACTATAAAAGAATAAGAGTAAATAAACAGATTCATGGTTACTATATGAAATCATAAAAGCTTATGATTAAAACATAAAATTATGCTACTTTTTAAGGTGAAACACCCATATATGATATACATTTCTTTCACCTTTGTATACAAACACTCATGCATTTGATAGTATACGTATACTTAATATATTGTTTAAGAACTTACCACATCACAAAAAAAATTACTTTTTCATTCGCCTAGGTTGTTTCCAGAGCAAGGATTTCTGTTGAGAAGGACAAAACATATCTGGTTGTTAAGTATTCACTATTTTCCTTTGTTGTGCAAAGTGAATATGAAGCTTCATAGAAGTGCTTTAATGCTCATTCCACTTCCATTTGAAGTCAAACGTTGCATGGTTGCAGGAAGATGACAAAAAACAGCAAACTATCAAACACCTTTAACTTCAATTGAAGGTAGAGTGATCTCATTAAAGCACTTTTGTGAAGCTTCAATTTCACTTTACATAACAAACGATAATAGTGAATACTTAACAAGGAGATATATTTTGCCATGCTCAACAGAAAGCCTTGCCCCAGACACAACCCAATATCCAGGAGTATCTTCTGGTCCTCTCATCATTTCGGTTGTGTCAACAAACCTTTGAAGCTTTGGTGTGTGAACTGGTGCAGGGCGCACAGAAGAATATGTATTTGAACCAATGGTTTTATCACCTGGCTTTGGAAGCCCCCTTTGTCCCTCTCTTGAAATGAAGGCTAAGATGCCACCAGATTTGATGCTAAACTGGCCAAGACTGGAGGATTGATCCCATTCAGGTGGCTTCTGCAGAATGGCACCGATTACTTTGGAGAAACGCAGCCTCAGAAGGAGACACTTCTTTTCAACTTGTAACATAGCTCCTGTCACAATTGAAACACTATCATCTGACTCAACTGGAGCAGTACACACGTATGAAAAAGAGTTCCATTTAACTTTCTTATGCAAGTTGCAGTTATATGAGTCACAAGATAAGTAAGTATTTGCGTTGTCAGAAAGTGGTAAGGACTTTGGTAGAGAAGCCAGATGCTGAAGGTGAATGGCCAACCGGTTGCTTCTTCTCCCTTCCAATTGTAATCTTAGCCCAACTACTGGTCTATTCCCTACATCTACCTGCAATCAAGGAAAATGAACCAAGATTATCAAATTCATTATTGTATAATGTATACAAACCTTAAATCTCCTAAGTTGTCAATGTTTACTAGTATGTTAGTACTCCAGTGACGGATCTAAGATCCTAAGTCAATGAGAACAATTAGAAACTATTTGAATCTTAATTCAATAACCTTTTAAAGTAAAAGTAAAGAATCAGGGGACAAATATATAAGATGAGCGAGAGCAAAATATATATTTTTTTTCAGATATTTAATAATAATTTTAACAAAATCCAGGAGTACACTTGCACGTCTTCATGTACACGTAGGTCTACTACCGCCACTGTCATCGTCACTGTCACCGAGTACTTCTACTCTATCAATATGTATGTAAAATGCAGAGTTGGTGTTTACTACCACAAGGGTCGTACTAGAAACAGAATGTCACTGCTCTAACATAACTAAATCATGAACAATGATGTTCCACATTAACCTAGTCTAGACAGAAAAACACCAACATCGTGCATATTCAACAAATATGTAGAGAAACTACTCGTGCCTTCTTTATGTTGTTTATTATAGAACAAAAGAAAAACCAGAATAAGGTACATCTTTTTCTGCTCACTGTTTATAAAACACCGAAAGCATGGGAACCCTTCAACTCATAAAATGTACATAAAAACTGTAAGATGGAAAACTTACCGGAATGGTGTTTACGTAAAGCTTGGGACCCAAGATACTGAATCTAAGACAGGTGTTCTCTTGATTCTTCGAACGAGAACCAAGGCGAATCTCACTAAGTACAGGTGCCCATTGTCTTGGTAGCTGAAACTCACAAAACTGATGAAGGTCTTCAATTGGAGGTTTATCTGTTTCAGCAATCACAGTTTATGCGCAGGTTCAGCTACTTCAGTTTCAGAAAGAGAATATCATAGAAAAACTCAATTTACTAGTATGCTTGACAAAACAAAGGAAAGTGGTGAATGTCCCCTTTAAAGAGCAAATTCTTACTACTGTGAAATATTTGTGCAACAAAACAAATAAAATAATTGCTTACAACGGAGATAGAGATTTATGGCATGGCTCACAAATCCACTTCCACGGATGCTTCTCAAAAGGGATGTCAGAGGAAGAAGGAACAGTGATATTACATCAGGTTCCGAATCAATAGTATCCAACCATTCATCATAATACATTGTTTGATTGCTTCCACCCCTCCTACTATGTATCATAACAAGATTCTGCAAACCCAGTTGAGAGAATATATGAATAATCAATGTGGTTAGGAAATTTAAAACCCTTTTTGTTTGTAGCATCCGTTGCATTGCAAGAGAGGGACTTTGGCACAAATGTATTAACGGAGCATAACAGACCAAGCATTTCTCATTATACTGGAAATTGAATATTTTTGCTGTGACATTATTAGTAACATTACACTATTTATTCCATAAAAGGACACTGACACCGTAGAATTCTATATAGAATTTAAAATTTCAAGACGAGTTATTTCATTTTAAGATAAAAAGAGATAATTCATGGTAGTATGGTACTAAAGGATGGTCAAAGCATTCTGTGAAGCTAGACAGACACAAAATGACAACTATTATGATATTTATTTTCTATTTCGAACTAAAAAATTCCAGAACGACTAAATCAAGTTAATAAAGAAGTATAATGACACCTCTTTTTCTTTACTGAAGTCTTCAGAAGCCTGGCAATGATTGTCTGCAGAATCCTTGAACTTCGTGTCAGCTGTATCCTTCAAAAGTTTCTGAATACTAGTAGGTCCAAGATATGATGTATCCCCTTGTCTAAGATATAAAACATCCTTCCCTCCCATGCTCACCCCAACTATCACATGAGTTCCAAAACGTTCTATAAACCTTGCATGAATCAGTAGAACAATTTTATCATTCTGAACTTACAGTTATACAATGTAAATCGTTTCACTCAAGACATCCCCTTCATAACTTGATAATTGAAGAATTAACACAGTTACACAGCAGAACATGAGGAGATTTATGAAATATACAGATTGAAATTTATGATGTGATTAAAGACATTGTTTTCCTACTTGATGCATTACATCTGGTGAAGGAAAACATTACTTGCAGTCTCTAAATAGATTGAAATTAACAAACAAAAAAAAAGGTTTGAACTAGTATTGATTGGGTGAGTGGTAATGAATGAGCTAAAAATACCTAACATGACCGTAAAAATATGTTGAAACTGTAAACACTGCAAGAGAAGCTCATAATTTCTGGGCCAAAACACTTCTCGATACATGGAGTAGTAACTTTTTTGTTGCATCATACTACTACAAGGCGTCAAAGTCTTACCTTGCCAAGGCCTCAGGGTCCCATGACGATGGCACTGCTTCTTTGACATGATCAAGGAGTTCACCATGATACTTTTCTAATTCAATGGCATAGCGTTTGATGAACCAACCATCATAAGCAAGAGACTTGATAGAAGTCAAATCCTTTATACCTCGACTGGACAACCCAAATGAAGCACAGAAATGACCCGATGCTGTTCGTCCACCAAGGCACATTTCCTGGTTGAAGTGCTCCAACATCTGAAACACAGCATAGGATCACAAAAATTAACATCACAACATTGCCAATAGCAACAGACAACTCCATTTCTAACATACCCTTCTATTGCATTCTCTAGTATTGGCTAAACAAGAAGTAAAAGCAACAATTTTTCGTAACATCTAACAAATTTCAGCTAATAATGAAGAATATATGATAAAAAAAAAAGCGTACTACAGTATGCTGATAACACTTCCGAAGCATATAAAAATGGCGACATATTCATAATCAGCATGCCTGTTGCAAGGGTAGCACTTCTGAGAAGACTCTAATGGATTCCCCTCTGACACATTTGATAGAGTTAGGGACATTTGGAACTGAAATCCCTCCTCCAGGAATCTCAAGAAGACGGCACTGTTTCTCATCCACAAATATCAACCTTGAACCCTTCTTAAAGTTGTCAAAACCTATGTCTTGTGTTATGTCAAAACCCAGCCCAATTGAGTCTATGGCTTTCTGGGCTGCTTCCAAGCTCGAAACTTTTGGTGCCATTACTAAATTTGAAGGTATAGAACATGAAAGCAAGGCAAAAGTTGAAGGATAAGAGGAAACTATCACACACTGGATTAAGACCAAGCCAAGTCAACACGGACAAAGACTCAGTTTTTAACAGACAATAACTTCGTAAGAAGTTTCATACATCATTTACCAGAAACTGGGACCGTTGATTTGGCTTTCAGAAAACCGTAGGAAGTAGCCAGGAAGAAGGGTACTTACGAGGAGACACCAATTGAACCATACTACAATTTGAAAGAGTCTACTAATTATGCATAATTAGAGGCTTAATTCCATCTTACTAATCTAGTTTAACTTTAATTTAAACATGATAGTAATAATATAAGTTTATTTATCTAAAATAAGTAATTTTGGTAGATAGAAAAAAAATGGTATTCAAATTTATGTTAGTACTTTTAAACTTTGATTTTAATTTTTTTAATATTTTATTATGTTACTGTAGTTAGTGTTTTATCTACTTTTTTTTTATCTCGTTAGTTTATTTGTTTTCTTTTCTCTATCCTGGTTACCAGTTTGTAATATTCTGACAATTATTGCGTTGTCTATTTTTAATTTTAATTTAAATATTTATAAGTAAACAAGTTGATAAAATTCAAATTTATAAAGAAAAATAAGTTGTAATAATATATGAAAAATGTATATCAAATGATAAAATGTATTTAATTAAATTATAATATTTTTTTATGAAAAGGAAGGAAACACAAAAGAATCACAAAAACATAAAAAGTAAAATAATTGTGGTCATCCATTACTTTCAAAAGAATTATATTACTTTACTCAGACAAAGTCGTCAAATCTTCATAATTCTTTTTAAAATATTATCTTAATTTTGAAATAGTAAAAAAATAGAAATAAAGTTAAACATTGAAAGTGATATGCTTTCTTCCTTTGAATTTTAAATGCTTTATATACTTATTCAGATTTGTTTAAGAAATAATAATAAAAAAGGCTTGATTGATAAGATATTTATAGAAGAACTTCACAGAAAGTTTGAAATTTTAATATTAATAAAAATATTAGTTATGTTCCTTAATTTATGTGCTCTAATTATAAAAGGTTTTGTCAAATTTAGAGTTGATATCAACAGTCAAAATGGTTAGGTCTTTGTAAGAAGAATATGAGAAATAACTTTTGTATTCTTATGAAATTAAATCTTTTTGAAATAAAAATGTGTTATTTTTCACACTTCAACATCAATAATAAAGCCTTATTAACAAAAAACTAACGTCAAAGTATTAGGATAGTTGCACATAAAGAATCTAATGTGAAAGCATATGAATAAAAAACCACACACAAAAATGTTAAAAGGTGATGATAGAACCAATAAGTACTTTTGATAAAATATTGAAACTAAACCGATAAAAAAAAAAAATCTGACAATCCTTCTAAGAGTTGAAAACTGGTCAAAATTATTATCTTTTAGATTTTTCTGATTTACCATTTTAGAATTAAATTTAAATTTTAATCGAAAATAGAAAAGTAAATCAAACTAAACCAAGCTGTTTATTATACTTAAATTTAGTATTATATTAATAATATTTCTAGAAATTTATTTATAATATATGTATATTTATTAAATTATAAGTTAAAATATTTCGTTGGTATTTATATTTGTTCAAAAATCTCAACTAAAACTCTATGTTTTGAGTGATATTGATTTCTGTTTTTGAGAATGTGTAATAATTAGGTCATTAATATTATACTAACTGTGTTAAATATGTGTCATCTATTATTCTCAAAACTGGAGAAAATATCATAGTTATTGTCACTGACAACAAAAAAAAAACACTATGTAAAAATTTTCAAAACACATTTTTTAGTTTTCAGAAATAACTTTGGAAAGGATAATCAATTATCAGGGTGAAACAATGTTTTTAGAAAATACTTTGAAATAATCGATTATTATAAATGATAATCGATTATCTTTAGTAGATGCAACTTGGTTTTTCAGTTTCTTAATCTAATTTTGGAAAATCTATTTATAGAGACATGAACCCTGTTCGAAAATAACGTTAGTATCATAAGTTTTTTGTTATGTTTGTTAGAAAAGATGTTCATCCTCTGTGACTCAAAAGAAGTATTCTTTATCTTTTGTGTCTTCAATAAATGTCTATTCTAAACCCTTTAATTCTTTTATTTTTGATTGTATTGTGGTTTATTTCGGTGATTGATTAAGTTAATCTTTCTATTTAAGATATTAACAAGTTAGCTGAATGGAAACCAATATAAATATTTTGTGTCAATCTTCTCTTTCCCTACCTATTCTATTAATCTGCAAACATTTTAAAGAAAATATTATTTAATTAAAATGATAAATTTTGAAAAAAAATAAATTAAAATATTAATTTTTATTAATTAAACCAATTTACCCCTCTTTTTGTCCTGCTCAGAACATTCCACTATGCCATTTTAACAAAAGATAAAGTCACTCTGAGAAAATTTACCGTACTCCAGAGTGTAGTAAAACAAGTCATGCATATTAAATACTTTGTCAAAAATATCTTAAATCAATACTTTATAAAAAAACATTCTCAAACTTATGTAAATGCAAGAAGAATCACCAACTATAAAATACGTTCAACAACTCTATATAAGATTTTGATGAAGAAAACGAATATTGACAACTTTGAGAAGACGAAACTAATGTAAAACAACAAGACTCTCGATAATAACTTGCAAAAAAAATTAGTGTACCGATCTTTTATAGTCATAAGAAAGAACACTATTTTGTTTTTTAATGAAGTGGAAGAAAAAACTTAGACCTTGTATTGAAAAACTTATAATATTTGCATTGGAATCAAGTTACATTGAACTGGGCTTCTTCTATTTTGGATTCCCACCAAACAAATCCATAGGTTCAACTGGATATTAACCCCACCATCACCATGCATTCACACCAATATTCCAAACTTTTTTTTTTCATAATAAATATTTCTAAATATTTAAATTCTTTCATTTTTATGATATAACTTTTTTGAAAAAAATGTATGATTTAGAATTTAAGGTTTAGAATTTTTAGACCGAAAAATGCTAAATAAAACTTGAAGCCCAATCGCATTTTTGTGTTGAACACTCTGTTTTCCCTCATCTAAGAAGTCCAAAACTTAATTAAGACATTGAAATATAATAATATCAATTTAAACTGCTATTTTAAAATTTTGATGTCCCTTCTAATTCTTGACTTTGGTAAAACTCGTGTTATTATGTTTAACTACACTTCGCCGCTTAATAAAAAAAAATTCTTTTTGTGTACATCTCAATATTTTTTTCATTCAAGTTTCTGCTTCAACACAGAACAATATATACTTGACCATGAAGCATTGATTTCTCATTTGTTTTTTTTTTATAATAATAATAATAATATGTATTACATATTAAATAATTATATCATTGAAAACATCCATTATGACAAATCATTATACGATAAAACGATCCTATTATCATCCGAAATGTTAAAATAAAATATCCATTTATCGGATATTAAAATTAGGTTCCTAACCATTTTGGTCCAATCATAAACTCCCACATAAAAACAAACTAATGTTTTATATAAATTAAAGATTGAGATTTTTTTTTCTACACTTGATTTATATATTTTTGTCAATGATAAAAAGGATTAAGTAATATTTATTTCATCTTATATGATTTATTATTATTATTATTATATTTATTAAGGCATGTGTTGATTAATGAAATGAGGTATAGCAGCCGTACTCGAACTTTGACTTTTCTAGAAACAAAGTTAGCTGTATATATCCCTTTCATTACCAACCACTCTGTGGGATACATTTATTCACATCATCATAAAATTGCTTTATATACTTTTATTTTCCACTAAAAATATATATTCAATTTTTTATACAATCACTACCACTTTTTTTACAGCTTAATTTGTTTAAATAATGCTTATTTGCATAATGAATCGGCAGGTTTTCTAAAAGCTTAATAAATAAAAGTTAGTTGTTATTGACGTTATTCAAATTATTTATAATTAAAAAAAACTTATTTCGATTTGAAGTATTTGAACTTCATCACGATTTTATTTTCAAAAAATGTCTCAAAAAATAAAAAAGATAGGAGTATGTAAACTTTGCTTGATAACGATGTAGAATTTATTGGATGTATGGAAGGTTTTAATTTTATTTAATATAAAATATTTGTTTCATATTTTGAGCTCGCATCAACATTTTTTAACATATGTGTCGGAATAATAATTTAGTAGGGAAATCCTGGGACACTTGCTGTACAAATCGTGGATTGGTGTCAACTAACACCGTCAAACCGTCAAATAAGTACGACAATCTTATTGAATGTTACACTTTTCGATCAAAGATGCATATAAAAATCATTCAAGTTTAACAATTAAAAAAAATAAAATATTTTTCTAATTTCCATGTGATTTCTATGTAAAGGAATCGCAGAGGAAAACCCCATATGTATTTATATTCTATGGTGTGAATCCTAAGTCTTCTTCCTATGCACAAAACCCACCAATGAAAGAAAACTAGTTGCAAAGTTGACATCAAACTCTATTTGGTTTAATAGTATTATCAAAGAAAATTGTATGCTTCTACTTTTAGTTTTATAATTCCAAATTGGATTTCTTTTGCACTGAACCTATGTGCAGGAAAATCTGGGCATGCAATAAATTATTTTTTTGCAAACAATTTATTTTATTTCTTTGACTTTATTTATTGCTCACCTTCTTTTCTAAACTCATGCACGGTGACTTAAGCCATGACCAAGTATAAAAATTAGTTTACTTATAGTTTTGGTTAAAATTCAAAATTCAAGTGAACGGTCACTGTGTGTAAGGTTTGAGAAAAAAATGGAAACATTCAAGTATAGCTTCCAAGTTGTTATTTAATTTAATAAAATACTAAGGTAAAGAAATAATGAGGAATAAGCCTATACTTAGAAGATTAAAAAAGTTTTCGTTTTCATAACGGTTCTAATGTTTTGAATTCAAATCCGCTGAGATAATAATAATGTTAAAATTTTTTATTTTCACAAATGATATTATTATTTTGATTTTATGTATATTATGAAATATGTATCTGATCAATGATTACAAGAGTCTTCATATATATATATATATATATATATATAAATGATGTTAATGTTTATACTTTTTAATCATTTTATGTATAGATTAAAAATTTTATCGCTAAACATCGGTAAAACATTTTAAAGAATACAATTACATATCCGATACACAATTATAAAATCCATTTTGAGAATCTACATTGAAATATCGGTGTTCTTCTAGTCAATTCAATAAGTCTTACATTGTTTAGGAGGTGAGGTTATGCGAAGTTTAAATTATTTTACCTCCCTCCACCCTTTGAGGTGCATTTTAAAAACAAAATCGTGACAGAACTTCACGCTGCTCCAAAGCAAGACAATCCAATACCTCGAGAATGCATTGATTGTTCCTGACTATGACTACAATGACTCTCGGACAAATTTGGGTATGAATGGAATCGGAACATGTGCATTATAGATTTAAAGTAATTGATTATATAAAATTATTGATTATATTTTTTATATAAATTAAATATTATTGGATTCACATTTTTGCGATGAAATGCATAGTGTTGGAATGAGATAAAATGGAAACAAGTGGAGAGAGAGAGGTGGAAAAGGGGTTAAGAAAGTTAGAAAAGGGTGACTAGTTTGACCAGTCTTGTAGCATAAAGATATTGAAGAAAAGACATAACATAAAAACACAAATATAAGGCAAGGGAAGTATAATAATAATACTACGTCTCCTTTGACTATAGACATTATCAAACAGCCACCTTCAAATCTCTCCCACTATTCGCAATTCCAATTCTCGTGAACTCCATCCATTGCTTTTTTTTTTTCTTCTTCTCTCTTCTGCACAAATTCCATTCCCACAAAGAGGACCAAAACCACATCCTACCAATTTCATTCACTTCGTTTTGGGTGATGAGCGCGTGAAGAGATGCTGCCGGGGAGAAAGAAGGGGGTGGCGGCGGAAGACGCCATAAGGGTCATTGGGTTGGGATACGATCTCACCAACGATCTCAGGCTCAAATTCTGCAAGAACGACTCCAGACTCATCGCTATCGACGACGACAACCTCCGAACTGTGGAACTCCCTCCTCGGATTTCTATCCCTAATGTCCCCAAATCCATCAAGTGTGACAAAGGCGACCGCATGAGACTGTGCTCCGATGTTCTCTCTTTTCAGCAGGTACAATATCTATTTTCTCAACCCCACAGGCTCTGAAAATATTAGTAACTAGTTTTAAGTTACTTCACAATAGTAAATATCTAGTTTTTATATAATAAATAAATATTCTTTCAGGGAAGAAAAGTTCTTTTTGACTTTTAGCATGGATTTTAAGTGGAGGGTTTTGTTCTGCTTACCAAGCTTGAAGTTGGTTGTGTAGAAAAATGTTGAGTTCATGGTTTCATTTGGGTAACTAAGTTTGAAGTATATTAATGTGGGTGGAGAGGAAGGATTTTTTATTTTAAAATTAATTAGAAATAATGGAACGATGTGTCTTCAAATTAACTTCAATCGCAGATTTGACATCATGGCATGTTTTATAGCTGGGGAGTTGTTTGTGAATATTTGCCAAATGGGCACAAGTTGTTTGTGTCCGTGTTGGAATGTATTTTTTTAATTAAAAAACAATTTTCTCTGTTTTTTGTTTGGAAATTTGTGAATGCACACCCCATTTTTCTGGGGTATATGGGTGGGAGGAAACGAGAGATAAAAAAATAATAATAAAATAGAAAGTGGTGGATGTGATAAGTTATGTGATGAAAAATGACTAGATTGATAAGAAGAAAAGTAGTTAGCTATGAGATGGAAGAGAAAGTTAATGTGTGATGATAACAAGTTTGTTTTTGAGGTTGATGGATACTATGTTGTTGTTAACAAGTGGAGGATTTCTTTAATAAGTTTCTTTAATACTATGTTGTACTTCGTTTTAGATGTCAGAGCAATTCAACCAGGAGTTGTCACTGTCTGGTAAGATTCCAACGGGCCATTTCAACGTTGCGTTTGGGTTTACATCAGTTTGGCAAAAGGATGCTGCCGATACCAAGACTCTCGCTTTTGATGGTGTATCCATCACACTCTACAACATTGCATTTGAGAGAACCCAGCTAGTTCTTCAAGATCATGTCAAACAAGCTGTTCCTTCGTCCTGGGATCCGGCTGCCTTGACAAGGTACTTCCTTGATTCAGCAATATATAGAATTATGCCTAGTTGATGTGTTCAATAGTTGTCCAGAAAAAGCTAACTATAGCTAGCACAAAGTCTCCAGAGTTTACATGAACTCATGGAACTTTGATAAACTCAACTTGTAATTCAATTGGGAAATTCGCAAGAGTTTTCTTCATATAAAAAATATTAAAAATTATTAATGACATATATACATAGCATAATACTCTTAATACAACAATAATTCAATATTTCTCTATCATTATAAAGAAAAGTAGCAACTCACGATAATAAAGTGTGATAATACATTATAACTAAATAAGATTAAGCTACATCTATGACTACATCATAAATCAAGTTCTTAACGTCAAAACAATTAAAAAAGGAGATAATTTCTTCAATTTTTTTAGTATAATAAAATACTGTCATTGTTGGGTAAAAGGTGGCAAAAAGATTACTTTTGATTTCAAACTTGTTGACTGGGTTGTCAACTCAAGATTTTATGCTAATTCATCATGAGTTTATAAAGTTTACTCAGGAAAGAGTTTGATAGCAAGTTAACTTATTTTCTCTATCTAGGACGTAAACTTGTAAGAGTTTAAGAATTAAGTATGGAGTTTGATAACTTTGTTCATAAGTGTATGCTAATACATACATACCAACTTATGTCTGTTGGAACTCTGACAAGTTTAGTGTACATATTTTGCTCCTTTTCCATTCATTTCAATTAACAAATCCACTTGCAGTGTTGGAGTCGGAACTCATATTTGATCTTATCATTTCAGATTCATCGAGAAGTATGGAACTCATGTCATAGTTGGGGTGAAAATAGGAGGAACTGATATAATCTATGCAAAGCAGCAGTACTCATCTACTGTCCAACCTGCCGTTGTACAGAAAAAGTTGAAGGACATGGCAGATGAATTCTTTGTTGGTGGGAGGATTAATGAAAAGGAAAAGGTTTGAAGTTTTTCTAGTCCAATTTTATTTTTATTCTCATCAATTTTTGGTAAATTCTATAAGGTTACACCATTTTACAATGAGGGTATGCTCTTTTTTGTATGATACCTGATGAGGGAGTTGAAAGATGGAATCAGTGGTATGTTACAGTTGTGATGGGAAACTTTTGAATCAAATTCTTTTTTTATCAAGTAGAAGTAAAAAGGAATAATTGAAATGTAAATCCAGCAATATTTTACTAGCACTGTCTTGGATGGAGATGAAAAAATGGAGATTGTAAGATTTTTAGTATCGTGGATGTGGAATTTAGAGGTATAGATATTTGAGTATGATAATATATTTAGTTAGTGTGGGATCTCCAACACACTTCATTTGTGGATAGTGGTCCAATGAAAGTTGATAATGGATGACACGATAAACTCAACAAACTTTGCTATGATAGACATTAGTACCATCCTAGAAAGTAAATTTTAAGTGTAAGTTAGTCTCACAAGATCAACTTGGAAGGTAAGGATTGTACTCAATTATATACAATACTTTAAAAGTATTTCTAATCGACATGAGATTTCCAATGGTGTGTACTAAATACAATTAAAGGACAACATAGGGCATGATTGGAAACCAACCATTTCTCTAACAGTGGTTGGGTGTGAACATATCAGGAAATTGGAACACATAATGTTTGTATCTGGGTAACTTACATGCTCTTGATAACAAAATCACGTCAATATGGATAGTAAATGTAGAGGCTTATAGCTTCTGCTATGACTCACAATAGAGAAAGTAAAAGTGGCAAGTTGTTGAAAATGTCACTGACAATAATAGCATGCTAGATTTTTTTTTTTTCTGGTGTGGTGTGGTGGACTACAGCATCGGTGACCAGAAGAGTGACTGAATGTGTCAGATGAGATAACAAAATGGAGGAGAGCGTAAACCAGCAGTATCAGAACAGAGGTGACAAGATTGAAAACACTCTGGAATACGGGCTGAGGAAACAATAAATACATGAAAAATTTGGGAGTCCCAAATTTGAAGGGTCTTAAGGTGAGATCCGAACTGTCCAAGGTTTATAAAAACTACATTGGCCAAATTTCTAGAGAATGTGAGATATCAATAACCCCCTCACCACCACCCCACCCCTTCAATGGTCAGTATTAGACATTTGGAGGGTGGACAAAAGCAGATAACCTAATAGCAAATTCCCCTCCTGCATAGAAATAAATATCTGGTGCACGGGAAATAAGGGTGACCCAATAAGTGATATAGGGTAGTTTTTGATAAGAATTTGGGTTGAGTCTAATTTAATCTCGCAAAATTAATTTGTAAGATGAGGATTACCCAAAATAAGGATTACATTTATCATATCTCTAGTTCAATGGTGGACAGTAACACTTTCTTACCATGTTGAATTTAGAGAGGGAGATAAAGAGGAACCTAGCATATTTTAGAGAGAATATAGAGAATATGAATCAATGTTGTTAAATAGTTGCACCATGGCTGCTGTGATGGAATGGTGTGACAGGTACTTTGGCTGACCACCATAGGCAATTTGTGAAGGGAGGCCCAGTGTGGCGGCTAGAGATGGCAAATAAACCCGTCCCCGTGGGTATTGTCCGAACTCGTTCCCGTTTTGACGGGGAATCCCCACATTGACTGGGTAAGGGTATGAGGAATCCCCGACTTTTTCAATTGGGTATGGGAATGGTTATGGGGATGTACATATCCCCACCATAATACCCGTTCCCGCCATATATTTGTCATCGTTTAAATTATTAAAATATTCACAATTAATTAAGTAATCATATATATATATATATATATATATTCAATTTTTTGTTTCTTCTAATTATTTGGTTTGTCATGAAACTCATTCGCATCTCCAAAATATTTTTCATCTTATCATTAACATTTATGTAATTATGTTAAAATGATGTATGTCAATTAAAATTTTTTTATGTCTCATATTTTAATATTCTATTATTCTTTTATATTTTTATTTATTCTATATTTTTCTTTCACATGAGTATGTTTATTACTCTTAATTTAAGTGTTTAATAGCATAAACTTTTCATTTACTAGGTAATATAAAAAAAAATCTTCACTTTCTTTTATTAACTTTTGTTTTATTTAAAGAACTCTTTTGTTTTGCTAAAATAATTATTTCTCAACCATTGAGTATATATGTTGATATTTGAAAAGTGTTCTTAGATGTCTAAGGTATTTTTCATCTTATCATAACCCTTAATTATAAATTTGTTTTTCTTTGTGCGATCTCTTTCAATAGTTTCTCATTTTGTTTCTAAGGCACACATTTGTTAATTTTTTAATATTTTTATTTGTTATTTATTTTCATCATGTAGAATACTATTTCAATATATTTTATCTAATTATTTTTTATTTTCTAACTCATTATATCAATCATACTGTAATTTTTTCACTATAATTGTATAAATAATTTTTATTTACTACAATATCAAAATTTAATGTAATTGCCATGAATATTTTTTTATCACCATCCAACATATATTGGAATTCAAAAGATACAATATCTATGTTAAAATTTTATTATTATGTTTATTATTTTTTATTTGTGTCATTTTGATTAAGTGATGTATTATCATTTTTATTAGTGTATAAAAAAAGAGATACATTAGAATTTAAAAAATTGAAGTAAACAAACATTTAAAATATATTTTAATTTGAATATTTGTTTTCCTTTAAATTTTTTTCAAAATATTTTTAAATCTTATCAACTAGGTTTCATTAATGTTTGCAATTTGCAAATTTAATAAATGTTTTGATTCTCATGAAATTTGTAAACAATTATGATTTATTTAAAAGTATTTGATATCGAAGAAACAATCATCCTCCTAATATTGAATATTTGATAATATTATGTTTCCTTTACCGTAATTTTTTATTATTTTATAAAAATTAATTAAAATTTATATTGAAGTAATAGGGAAACGGGTACGGGTACGAGATTATACCCGTTATCCGGTAGGGATGAGGATGGGATAAAAGTTTGATACCCGTTGGATTTGGGTATATGGGGATGGGATGAATTTTTTTTACGGGATGGGTATGGGATAGCGAAATCCGTCCCCGTCACGTCCTGTTGCCATCCTTAGTGGTGGCAACTGGGCTCATAGGCCACACTGCCGTGCTTATACGGTGGAGTTTTGGCCTTTCAACATATTCTGTTGCCCACGAACTCTAAGGAGAATGCTTTATTATTCACCAGAATTTAGTATGTATGTTCTGCATGTTATACATATATATAGACTCTTGATAGACTTATTGAGGAATATTTCCTACGCCAATGCAACTCCCTAGACATCAATACTACCCATGAATACCAAATGCTTTAGGCGTTATGGTACTAAATTTGTATATCGTAATGTAACTCACTGATTTGTGTTCATTGTGTTCAAGCAGTCAGTTGGAAAAAAAATGCATTCCATTAGTTTAGGGTGGTAAAGTGCCAGCGAGAACATAAGCTAAGCGTTGCAAAGTTGATAATGTTGTAGTGGATGAGTAACATACAACAAAAGATATAATTAGCAATGTGTATCTTAGAGAGAAAAGCACCTGTTGAGGAAACATGATATGATTTCTCCAAAGACAGTTCGGTCTTGTGAGATGAAGAACTATAGAAGGTCCTGTAAGAAGAATTGATCACATGGAGAATTGCCGAATAAATAGAGACAGTGGAGGACGAAAATAACTCTATGAGAAACCATAAGAAACCTTTGTGCTCATGTGGCCTTTCGAAAGACTCAGTCTTAGAATACAAAAGCAATGTTTGTAAAAGTAAAGGGAAATAGGGAATAATAGGATTCTGATTTATTAAGAAACATATGACGAATATATACACAAATATGTATCTTTAATTTGATGATTCTGCACCTATAAGTCAGCGACTTACTCCTCTAGTTAAGCTATTATAATATAAGAGTTTCCATATTTACAACAAGAATCATGGGATATGATTTACTTTCCTTACAATGTTGGATTTGTTGGAGATGGACTAGCCCACTTTCTAAGAGGATTCATGCAACTAAAAGCTAAGACTCCATTTACTGGGAAAGAAAATTGTTGTGGTTTTGTTTTGGCCAGTTTCATTGAGTGTGTAGAAGCTTTAAAAAAATTTAAAATTATAAAGCTTATATTCAAGTGATATTGATCTTTAGATTGTAGGATATGTCCAATGTTAGATAACATGATTATCCTGGTCTTTAATAAAAAGGATATTCAAGTCCTTTACTAATGTAAATATATGTTTCCAGTAAAAGACTAGAATATTTTGGTAACAAGTCACTTTTTACATCTTGTATTATGTTCTAACTCATAAGTTAACGGAATTGTGTATGGAACCGCTTTACATTGTAAGTGGTAGTTTAGAAACAAATTTAAAATCTTTCATTTTGTGTCCTCCAATGAATTTTTTAAAATCAGGAGCAACAATGAAAGTATAATATATTTGCTATTAAGACTGAATAATCAGGAGTAAAATAAGAAAAACAGATCAAATGAAAATAAAGAAATCCTAAGGACCATCCTGTGGGATACAGGGCTAGATACCATTTATTTGTGGCAAAGTCAGTCCATTTATAACATTTATTCTTTTTTCTGAAGAAAATATTACATTTTCCTATGCAGGACAATACTCTAGGTTTTATGGATATTCAAGCTGGTTCCTACTATGAATCAGAGGTAACTACATTTTATTTTAAAAATTGAATTTATGCTAGGTTCAGGATCCTTCAGTTTTCTCGTATTGGTTTGTGCTTACAGAACTACTACCAGATTCCTTTACTAATTTTTTAAAATTTAAATTGCTGTGTAACATATAGCTGATCGACTTGTTTGTTCAACTTTATTTTGTAAAATTTCATGTGTTTTCTGATGCAAATTTTAATATTGTTACTAAAGAGACTTTTCCTGCTCTATCTGTTGTTGTTTTAGAGCTTTATTAATCCGAAATTATTTGTGTCATTTTGTTCTAGATATTTAATCTTTGAAATTGTATGTTCAACCCAGTATTTTGATGTTGAATACCATAACCATCATTTTAGCATCTGAATTTGGTCTGTGGGATCAATATTATTTGTTTTTGCCTCGATGCATCATTGATTTAATCGTTCCAGCCAAGGTAGTCCTCAAATTGATGCCCTTTTCAGTGTCAATGTCGTCTCGGTCCACTAGTAAAAATAAATAAATAATACAAAGGTCACACAATAATTATTCTTATTTTTTTTCTCTTTTGATTGAACAATATAGGTGCAGGATATCAAGTTCATATGCAAGAGGAAAGGTGGAAATGGGAAAAAATCTTTGTCCCATAGTGACTGGTGCCAAACTGTTCTGTCTCAACCTGATGTGATATCAATGTCATTTGTACCAATTACATCTCTGCTTGGTGGAATAAATGGAAGTGGATATTTAACTCATGCGATGAATCTCTATTTACGATGTAAGCAGCTAAGTTCGACTCCTTTAGCCATTTTTATATTTACATTTAAATTTTACTTAGATGTGATCTGTTTTTGATTTGTTAGAAAACCTCATAATTTTTCTTTAGCATAGTTATCAGTGGTGCACCATAGCATTGTGGTGATGTCATGTGCCACCACTGTTTTGAATTGCAGTGAGTTATGCAATAGCAGTCAAAATAGAGGCTGTAGAGGGAGGCATTTTTAGCAACCCATTCTGGCCCTCAAAATAGCAGCATTTTTGGAATTTTTCGGGGCAAAGTTGAGATTGTCTTCCTCTTTAAAATTAAAAAACACTAATTGATGTAGTTTCCCATGCTTTTATTTACTATGAGACACCCACATTGTTTGACTAACACCCACCTCTTTCCAGCAAGATATCTTGGGTCCCTCACCTTCTCTTCTTTTCTCTGTTTTGAACTCTGAATCACCTTAATTGTGAGTTCTGAATCCCCTATCATCTATGTTCTTTTCTATGTGCAATACCCACCCTCACTTCTTTTTGAATGTTTAATATGTCTTGTATTTGAAATTTGAAATATAAATATGCTTTTAGATTTTGTTTGTTTCCTTGACCTATCTTATTTACTTATATGTTTTTCTTAAAACTTATGACCTTTTATTGTTTATTATCAATATATCATGAATCTTGTGTAACATTAAATTTGTTAGCATTTATATATACATGGTATAAGTTATTTAATCATATAATCAAGCAACTTTAGTTAAATGGGGGTACAGGTGCTGAACATTAGTTACTGTAAAGAGAAACTACAATGGAAGTAGGGATGATAAATAGACCCGTTCCTATGGGTATTGTTTAAACAAGTCCTGATTTTGATGGACAATTCCCGCATTGACCAGCTATGGGTATGGATAATACCTTATTTTTGAAATTGGCTATATGGGAATGAGTATGTACATATCCATCTCATCCCCATACATGTATCCGTCTGCATTTTAAATTACTAAAACACTTATAGTTTTAGGTAACCTAAAAAAATCATCTTTAGTGTTCTCTATTGACCTTAGTTTCTCTTGTCCTTAGTTTCATATCATTTGGAAAACCCCTTTTTTTTTTTTGTACACAATTTTTCATTCATTCTCAACTATTGTTTGACTATTCAATATTCACCAAGTTTATTCTGATCCTTAGGGTACATCTCTCTTATTACAACCTTTATTATACATTTTGTCATTCACGTGGTTTCGTTCAAATGGTGTACTACATTTCATGAAACACAAACATCAATTTCATTAAATCAAATAAATTTTAGGGCACACATTTTATTATTTCTACTCCTTTTTAATATTTTTTGTTTCTTTTTTCAAATTAGAATATTTGACTCTCAATTTTAAGTGTGTTCTTTTGACATTGAATATTTTATAAAATCATGTTCATTTGCTATGATTTTTATTTTTTTTGTAAAAAAGAGTTGTTTAATTAATATTTGAAATAGGAAGGAGGTGGATACAAGTATACCCTGGTTATTCGATGAGGATGAAACAAATTTTTCATACCTATTGACTATAAGGATGAGAATGAATTTTTACTTCGAAGATAAGGATGAGATAATCAAACTTGCTCCCATCCTACACCATTTTCATGCCTGAATGGAAGAACAAAATCTTTGATTCAATAAGATGATAGATACATAAAAAAATAGATAGCATGATACACAGAGCAGAAAAGGAACATAATCAGTCCTAGTGAAAGGAATAAAAAGCCACCAAATTAGTTTTGTATGTGAATCCCCAAATTTAAAGGATTTTTGGTTTATTTTCCTAATAATTATATTAATGTTTATGCACTTACAGCTTAGGGTGGCGGGTGTTGGAAAGTCTCACATCACCCCCCCTTAATTCTTTGGGTGTGCCTTGTATATCTGCTAGACAATTTCATCTAATGTCATTTGGTTTTAAGTTGAAATGTAACATGTTATGAGAGCCTAGAGTGCATCTTAGTAATTGCCTATTTTGATTCTTTGGGGGGTGAGTCTCAATTGTTGGGATCCGGCTTGGATACATGTTTGGTAACTTGCCTAATGCCAACTGGTAATGAACTATTTTGGTAGGCTAGCATGGTTTGGCATACATATGTGGAAGGGCTGTTATGTGAAGTTCTGCATTGCCAGTCTTAACTCTTGTGGGAGGGGAGTGTTGGAAAGTCCCACATCATCTGCCTCAAATTTTGGGGTGTGGGTTTGGTAACTTCACTTAATGCCAATTGGTACCACATGATTTGGCAGACTTCCGTGGAGATGGGTGTTATAGGAAGTACCACATTGTCTGTCTCACTTCTTGGGATACGACTTATATAT